>Ga0156799_115_pt4 | contig 2579 bp, 2 predicted proteins | sample RifOxyD2_FD_112100 | JGI IMG/M metagenome (GOLD analysis project Ga0156799, IMG submission 112100) | Candidatus Peribacteria bacterium RIFOXYD2_FULL_58_15 | reverse complement strand
AGCTTCTCTTCGAGGAGCTTGTCGCCCCGGAAACGCTCCTTGCACTTCCGGCAATCCACGAGCGGGTCCGTGAACGATTGCACGTGTCCGCTCGCCTGCCACACCTTGGGATTCATGAGGATGGAGCTATCCATGCCGACCATGTCGGCGCGCTTCGTCACGAAGCTCTTCCACCATAGTTGTTTGAGACGATTCTTCACCTCCACGCCCAAGGGGCCGTAGTCCCACGTATTGGCCAGGCCGCCGTAGATCTCGGATCCCGGAAAGATGAATCCGCGGCGCTTGCAGAGGGAAGTGAGCTGATCGAGAGTACTGGCTGGCATCGATTGGAGAGGGTAGCAGTGGCGAAACGGTGCCGCTACCCGAAGCCAAATCACTACTTCCATTACAATATAAATTATGTTATAATATCCTCGAACATACCCACATCCTCATTCGCTTCCTCCCGCGATCAGCGGCGCTGCCGGTAGCAGTTATTGCAGGCATTCTCCTGCCCGTCATCGGGTGGGCGGCGCAGGATCCCGCTACGTCTTCCCAGGATCATCTCTTCAGTGCCCTTGTGATTACGGCGGCGGTCGTAGCCGGTGGCTGTGTGTTGGCTATCTTATGGCTCGGGATCATGAATCACGGATTCCTGCGTTATGAGTCCCTCTGTTCCATCGAGAAGCGCAGCCCGTTTCTGCCGCGGGCACGGGTCGTCGTCGGAACGGTTCTCGCGACTGCAGCTCTCTTCTTTTTGTCGCGCAAGGTCCTCGCGGGGATTGCCCCGTTCGACCAGATCCCGGGCATGTGGTTGCTGGGGATCTTCGCGGCGTTTGCGGTGGTGGCGTGCGTGCTCGAGCTTAAGTGGTTGTGGGTGCGCGATGAGATATTCGCGTTCATCGTGGGAACGGGTATCGCCTTCACGCTGCTGGCGTTTCAGAAGGTGCTCTTCGGCGGCGAGGCTTCGAAAGATCCTTTCATCATGGCGCTCGGAATCGTCTGCGTCGTCATCCTGTGGCGCGCTCTCTTCGGCCCGTGGTCGGCCCGTATCAAGGCGACCGTGCTCGGCACATTCATCCTCTGGATCGCGCTCCATGTGCTCTTCAGGGAGACGCCGCAGGAGCGCCTTACACATCTGCTTGCGGCGGTGGTCGCCCTCATTCCGGCGGCGCTGTGGTGCTGGCTGTTCATCGAGTACCACACGCAGCGGTGGAGCATGGTGCTGCTCATGTTCTTCGCCGGCATGCTCTCGACGGCGCCGATCCTCTTCTACGACGCCCTCGTCCGTAACGGCATCGAACTGCAATTCTTCCTCTTCAAGATCGTCCCGCAGAACTTCAGTTACGTCTCGGATGCGTTCGTCTCCGGCACGATCGTGAGCGCCTCCGGCGTCCGGTCGACGGTGCTGACGACGCTCCTCTCCTTCCTCATCGTCGGGTTCATCGAAGAGGTGAGCAAATTCTGGGTGACGAAGGAGAGCGGCAAGCCGTTCTTCACGAGTATCGATGACGTCATCCAGCTGGCGATCATCGTCGCCATCGGCTTCGCCTTCGCGGAGAACATCCTCAATCCCACGTACTTCATCGGCTTCGTGCGCGAATTCCTCGTCGATCCGCCGCAGCCGCAGTGGTGGGCGTTCCTCGCCAATGTCTCCGGACGCGCCATCCTCACGACGATGGTGCACATCGTTTCCTCGGGGATCATGGGCTACTTCCTCGGGCTTGCCATCTTCGCGCGCTCCTACCTCGAGGACGGTCATCGTCGGGGAAAGTGGCATCTCATTCCCGATACGTTGCAGTACGTGTTGAAGTGGCCGGAGAAACGCGTCTTCGCTTTCGAGATGATCGTTGTCGGTCTTGTGCTTGCGACCGTGCTCCACGGACTCTTCAACTTTATGGTGACGCTCCCGGATATTCTGCCGGGCAACCCCCAGACGCTCGGAGCGCTCTTCGGGGCGGACACAGGATCATTCTTGCACTCGATATCGCTCCTCATCCTGCCGTCGCTCCTGTACGTGGTCGGCGGATTCTGGATGTTCACGGCGCTCTTCTACCGCAAGGATAATATGAAGGAACGCGGGCGGGTGATTACGACCGATTCGTTTGTCTCCGGCAGAGAGCTCCCGTAGGATGGGCGGGCTTCATCCCGTGCGATCTGCGCGTGGGAATGTCACCCTTCTCCATCATCCTATGATTCGCCTCCTTTCGCGGTTTGTGCGCTGCTCTTCTGCGGCGGTGTTCCTCTGCCTGACGCTCGCGATGCCCGCTCAATCGCTGGCGAAACAGGTGGTGAGTGGAACGTCGCTTCCCGCCAAGCAGTCGGTGAGTTGCATGGCGTTCATCCGCTCTGCGGTGAAGGCGCTGAATCTCCCGACGGATGCAGGTGACCAGCAGGTACCCGCGAATGTCCCCGTCGAGATGAAACCATACGTTGAGGTGGCGGCTGCGCACGGCGCTCTCGGTATCTTCGGCAAAAATCCGCAGCTTGCGAAGCCCATCACCGTCGGACAGGCATTGCAGGTACTCGTGAAACTGAAGGACATCACGGAGACGATGGCGCAGGAGCCGGCGAAGTATCGTGATGTGAAAGCGGGAACG
>Ga0156799_101_pt2 | contig 3271 bp, 4 predicted proteins | sample RifOxyD2_FD_112100 | JGI IMG/M metagenome (GOLD analysis project Ga0156799, IMG submission 112100) | Candidatus Peribacteria bacterium RIFOXYD2_FULL_58_15 | reverse complement strand
TCCGCCGCACCCATGAGTGCCGCGGCGATCTCGGAAGTGGACACATCTGTCATCTTCTCCACGCCGATGACGAGCACGTTCTCCGCGCGGCCGCTCTCGAGCAAACTCAACGCGGTGTGGATCGCGATTGACCCGGATGCGCACGCAGCTTCCGTGCGCAGCGCCGGCGGGCGGTGGGGAAGCAGACTCGAGGCGATGGCACCGAGGTGCGCCTGATCATTCACCCGCTCGCCAAGCATATTCGCCACGATGACGAAGTCGATGTCGAGCGCGGTGATGGGAGAAGAGTCGATGGCGCTCGTCACCGCTTCATCCATCAGATCGCGGATGCCCTTGCCCCACCATTCGGAGAAGCGGGTTTGGCCGGAGCCGATGAGAGAGATCTGCTCGCGCATCGGTCAGGCGTGGATGGCGGGACGTTTCATGTAGTCGGCGTAGGAGAGGTATTCGAGGGAGCGCGGATCTTCGGGGAGGGGGACGCCGTCGCGGAGCATCGTGAGGAGGAACGCGTCGGAACCGGCGCCCGAACCGTAGGATACGAGGAGGATTGTGTCGCCCTTCTTCGCTTTCTGCAAGACGGAGACGAGGCCGATGAGCGAACAAGCGCTGTAGGTGTTCCCGATATGCTCGACGATGAAACCGTGTTCCATCTGCGCGCGCGTGAAGCCGAATTCCTTCGCGATTTTCAAGGGAAACTTGGCATTGGGCATATGGAGGACGACGTGGCTTACGTCTTGTGACTTCACTTTGGCAGAGTGGAGCATCGCCTTCACGGTTTCCCGGACGTGTCGGAAGTAGCCGGGCTCTCCCGTGAAGCGTCCGGCATGCTGCGGGTACATGTCTCCCTCCGCACGCCAGAAATCCGGCGTGTCGGTGGTGAAGGAGAGTGTGGCATCGATCCGGCAGAGAGCAGATTTCGCCTTGTCAGTTCCGAGGATGATGGCGGCAGCCCCCGCCGCGGCCGTGTACTCGAGTGCATCGCCCGGCGCGGACTGCGCCGTATCCGTTCCGATCGCCATGCCGTAGGCGATCTGCTTGCTGCGTACGAATGCATCGATGATCTGGAGGCCGGCGGTGCCCGCCTTGCAGGCGAATTCGAGGTCCGCACAGTGCGAGAAAGGATCGAGAGAGAGCGCAGAGGCAACCATCGCGCTCGTCGGCTTCACCGCGTAGGGGTGACTCTCCGATCCCACAAAGAGCGCGGAGATCTGGCAGGGTTTGATCCCCGCGGTTTCGATCGCCTGTTTCCCCGCCTCGCACGCCATGGTGAAGCTATCCTCTCCGGAGTCGGGGACCGTCTTCTCGTGTACGCCCAAGCCCTGAGCGATACTTTTAGGTTCCTGCTGCCAGTGACGGGCGATTTCTTCCGAGCGGATCCGGCGAGCGGGCAGGTACATGCCAAAACCAACGATGGCCGACTGAGACATCCGTCGTAGTGTAGCAGAAATAGGGCGCCGTAAAGCTATCGAGCAAGTTTTTTGTGGGAAGACGCAAGGGTGTGTGTGGCCTGTGCGGCGAGCAGCGAGAGCTCCCCGGCCAGTACGGCGGCTGCGATGATTTCGGCAAGCTGCGCAGAGGGGTGGATGCGGGTTTTTGGCTTCAGGATAAGCTTCAGACACTGATTTTGCGCCGGCAGGCTCGTCCCGCCACCCCGCACACCTACGAGGAGGGAGGGGAGTCGGACGGAGATGCGTATCCCCCGATCGGCTTTGGTCACGACCGTGTCCGCAAGCGAACCTTCCACGACGTGCGCGGCGTCCTGTCCGGTGGCGAGGTAGAGGGCCGCGATGACGTTCGCTGCGTGGAGATTGGCGCCGATAGCCTGAGCCACCTTCGATCCGACAGTGAGCTTCGCCTTCGCAACCTTCAGGAGTGCGCTTGCGGTGGTCTTGAGGTGGGAAGAGAGCACTTCTTCGGAAATAATTGCCTCCGCTCCCGCTTCGTAGCCGCGGCCGAGACGGTGGGTGCGCTCACTCGGCTTCTTGTCGGAGTCCACGTTGCCGGCAACCGTCACCATCTCCAGTTCCCCGATATGCTGCTCGATCCACTTGCCGATCGCATCGGCGGCGATGGTTACCATGTTCATGCCCATCGCCTCGTCCGTGTCGCAAGCGATCGTGAGGAAGAGGTAGGGGGAATGGCGGTCGATAGTATAGGAGAGGATGTGCAGGTGCTTGCTGGTGGCCTCACCGACGGCTTTCCACGTTTTCGCACTCTTGTGCAGTTGCCGCTCGGCATTTTGCATTTTGCATTTTGCATTTTGCATTCGCAGCGCTATGGAGCGTGTCACGCCGTGGCGGATCGACGACGTTCGTACGCCGTCACACTCGGAAAGCGCCTTGCACCCGCGATTGACGCTCGCGACGAGCGCCCCCTCCGTCGTGGCGAGCGGGAGGAAAACGTCCGCTCTCTGTCCGGAGGAGAATCGCACGGTGAGCGGCCCCGCCGCCCCTACGGGTATGGGCACGTGTCCGAACATCTGCTCACAATTGTTTTCCTCCGCCGAGCCGAGAGCATCCTGCGATACGCGCACGGCGGAAAGATCTGCTTTCAGGGCGCGTTCGATCATGAGCCGCCGCCGCTCGCAGCGCTCGACACCCGTTAAGTGGTCAGGGAGGTGACGGAGATCCATCGAAGGAGGATTGTACAGGAAGGACTCCGCTCATCCGATCAAACTCGCTCCCGGTCCCGCATGCGTTTCGAAGACCGTGCACCCTTTCTGCGTCTGGGCGAATGAGCGGATACGTTGCAGGGACTCGGAGGGGCAGAGCAGGTGAACAGTCGGTCCCGCATCCATCGTGTAGAGGACCGGGATATGTTCGGATGCGCGCAATTCCTCGATAGCCTTGATGATTCTATGGGTATCTTCGGTCAGGTAGTGAAGGGGCGGCGTACTCGTTTCCATCACGTGATGCATGTCGAGGGCGTCTTCCTCCGTAACCTTTTGCAGTTTCTCGAAGTCGCGCGCAAGGATCGCGGAGATGCACTCCTGCTGTCTGCGTGTGCCGATCGCCTCCACGCGCGCGGCGAAGAACGGACTCGTGGGAGCGAGAGCGTGGCCTTCGGTGGAACCGATTTTCTTCTCTTCTTTCGAGGGGATGATCACGATATCGTGGAGCGTCCAGTGATCCTCCGGTGCGATCTGCTCTGCAATAGCGCTTGCGATCCCGTTTCCCGTTCCGGCGCATAGCGCCGCATAGCCTCCGAAGATGCTGCGTGCCGCGGATCCGGAGCCGAGCCGGCCGATCACACTCATTTGTGTATCAGTGAG
>Ga0156799_102_pt2 | contig 4839 bp, 9 predicted proteins | sample RifOxyD2_FD_112100 | JGI IMG/M metagenome (GOLD analysis project Ga0156799, IMG submission 112100) | Candidatus Peribacteria bacterium RIFOXYD2_FULL_58_15 | reverse complement strand
CACGGCGTCGGACTGTGCGGACTTACCCCCTCCCAAGACCATAGCCTCGACGTCCACGGTCTTTGAGAGATTGGCGACGGTGAGGGGTGCGACGGCATTCTCGATCTGGATGCCCGCGAAGTACTCCTTGAGAGGCTTACTGTTGACCGTCACGGCACCGGAGCCGTCTTCGAAGAGGCGCACCTGCGCAATGGCGGTTTTGCGCTTCCCCACGCTGTAGTGGTACGAACGGCTGCTTGCTGCGGACATAATGCTTAAGAGAGGGAAAGAGGAGCGGGTTTCTGTGCCTCGTGGCCGTGCAGAGCATCGGCGAAGACATGGAGACGCTTGAGCATCTGCGGACGAAGGCGATTGACGGGAAGCATCCCCTTCACCGCCCGCTCGATGACGTTGACCGGATCACGCTCCATCATCTGCTTCAGGGAAGAGGTGTGAATGTGCCCGAGGTAGCCCGTATGCTTCACGTACGTTTTGCGATAGAGCTTGGTGGGGTGGATCCCCAGCTTGGCGGCATTGATGACGATGACATGATCGCCGCACAGCTGGTGCGGAGAATAGCTGGCGCGGTGCTTGCCACGGAGCACCGTGGACACCTTCACCGCCAAGCGTCCCAGGGACTTGCCATCGGCATCGATCAGATGCCATTTCGGAGCCGACGGCGGGATAACGGACGTCTTCATGCTTTCTTGGCGGAAACGGCTTTCTTCTTGGATGCGGTCTTCTTCTCAGCCTCCTGTTCTTTCGCCGTCTGCGGCTGAACGGCATCGATGAGGCTCAGATCCACCAGCTGTGCGCCGTCGCCCTTGCGGGAACCCACCGCAACGGCCCGCGTGAGGCCGGAAGGACGCTTGGCGTAACGACCCACAAGCACCTCCATGATCTTGCGGCAGGCATTGCGATCCGTCACGTAGGCGTTGATGGCACGGATAGCCTGCTGCGGGCTCTTGCGCTTCGCAATCGTGATGAGACGGTCCACGACGGGCTGCACGACCTTGGCGCGGCTGCGCGTGGTGCGCACCACTTCGTAGAGCAGCAGCGACGTCACGAGATTGCGCTGCAACAGTCTACTGTGCGCGGGTTTCTGCGTGAGCCGGAAGCGGGTGGTGCGGTGACGCATGGAGGAGGGATTGTCAGGATCGGATCATCATCTGTCAATCAGGAGTCAAGGTTCTCTTCGGCCAGGGAGAGGCCGCGTTCGCTTAAAGTTTTGCGGACTTCTTCGAGTGCTTTCGCTCCGAAGCCGCGGAAGTTCGAGAGGCTGGCTTCCGTACATTTGGTGAGTTGCTCGATGGAGCCGACGCCCGCATTGATGAGGGCGTTCAAGGTGCGCGGCGAGAAGTTGAGGATTTCGATCGGCGTGTAGCTCTCTTTCACCGGTGCCGTGTCCTCCGGTCCGCGCGGCCCCTGTGCCCCTGCACGTGAGAAGTCAGCGATGAAATCGCTCTCCACCACTTTGTCCGGGCTGCCGAAGTACTCGAAGTAGCTCTTGAGGAGCTGGGAAGCGAACTGGACGGCTTCCTCGGCCTTGAGCGAGCCATTCGTCATCACGTCGAGGACGAGCTTGTCGAGGTTCGTGCGCTGGCCGACGCGAGCCGACTCCACCTCGAACCGGACTTTCGAAACGGGACTGAAGACCGCGTCGATGTGGATGAGACCAGGCTCGTTCTGCTTCTTATTGCGCTCGGCAGCAGGCATGTAGCCCACACCCTTCTCCACGGTGATATCCATATCGATCTGACCGCCCTTCTCGATGGTGAGAATTGTGAGTTCCGGATCGAGAATCTCGATGTCGGACGACACCTTCAGATCCTTCGCCTTGAGGACTTTCGGACCCTTCGCGGAGAGGGTGACGACCTCCGCGTCCTTGTTGAACTTGCGGAGCTTGAGCTGCTTTAAGTTGAGGCAGATGTCGACCACGGTCTCGCGGACCCCCTTGATCGTCGTGTATTCGTGCTGAACGTTCTTCAGGCGCACGGAAGTGACCGCAGCGCCGGGGAGGCTGGAGAGCAATGCACGCCGCATCGCGTTGCCAAGCGTCATGCCGAACCCCGGAGGGAGCGGCGAGATCACGAAGATCACGTGGGTGTCATCACCCTTTTTGACGGGTGTCGCGCTGAAGACGGGCAAACCGATTTCTTCCTGAATGATGTGCATGGGCGAAGAAGGGAAGAGAATGGTGGAGAGAAAAGGGGGAGACCCCGGAGACCGGGGGTGAAGATCAACTTCGCGAGTAGAACTCGATGACCTGACGCATATCGATGGCCTGTTCCGCCGCATCGGGCTCAGGCAGCGCCGCAACCTCGAACTTGAGGGCACCTCCATCGACACGCATCCACTTGGGAGGGAGATACTTCTCATGCGCGGCAGTGATGGTGGCAAAGACCGGCGACCCTTTGGATCGCGGTCGAACGGAGACGACGTCGCCCTGTTTCAGGCGATACGACGGCACCGTGACGCGGCGCCCGTTGATCATGAAATGCCCATGGCCAGCAAACTGGCGGGCCTGGAAGCGCGTGAGAGCGAATCCGGCACGGTAGATGGCGTTGTCGAGCCGACGCTCGAGCAACTGTTTGAAGACATCACCCGTCTGCCCCTTGATGGAGCTCGCCTCATGGTAGAGGCGCGCAAACTGGCGCTCGGAGAGACCGTAAATATCACGCACTTTCTGCTTCTCCATGAGCTGCTGCGCATACGGCGACTTACGACCGGCACGATCGCGCGCCGACTTTCCCGGCGGCTGCGGTTTGCGCGCGAGGATCTTGTCGTACTTGTCGCTTCCGTAGAGATTCACTCCCTGTCTGCGACAACGCCGTGCTTTGGGTCCGATATACTTCATGAAAGAGGAAAAGGGGAATGCTTAGACGCGCCGTCTGCGCCGCGGTCGGCACCCGCCGTGAGGAATGGGGGTAACATCGACAATCGCATCAAGGTTGAGTCCCGCACCCTGGAGGCCACGGATGGCCTGTTCCCGTCCGGGGCCGAGCCCCTTCACCTCCACACGCACCGATTGAATGCCGAAGCCCGCGACCGTCTCCGCCGCTTTCTCTGCAGCGACTTTGGCCGCATAGGGCGTGGACTTGCGCGTACCGGCGAACCCACACAACCCCGCGGAGGCTCCGCCGAGCTTGTTCCCTTCGAGATCCGTGAATGTCACGATCGTGTTGTTCTCACCGGCGCGAATGCACACGCGTGCCTGCGGCACGGTGCGCTTCACCTTCTTGCGACGCACCTTCGGCGCCGCACCTTCGGTGGCGGGGGTCAGAGCTTGCTCGGTGGTGGACTTCTTCTGCTCGGGGTCCATGAGAAAGGAAAGGGGGGATTATGTCTTCGTCAGGGTGACGCGGCCGGAGAGTCCGGTCTTCTTCTTGCCACGCTTCGTGCGCGCGTTGCGGCGCGAGGTCTGCCCGCGGACAGGCAATTTCTTGCGGTGGCGGTTCCCCCGCCACGTGCCGATGTCCTGCAAACGCTTGATGTCCATCGCCACCTTGCGCGTGAGCTCGCCCTCAACCACTTCGCGTTCGACGCGTGCGCGCACGCGTGCCTGCTCCTCCTCCGAGAGCGTGTCCGCCTTACGGTCGACGGAGATATTGAGCTCCCCGAGGATTCTCGCGGAGAGCGGCTGACCGATGCCCTTGATCGCCGTGAGGGCGATCACGATGCGTTTCTGGCCGGGGAGGACTATGCCCGCAATGCGGATCATGAGAGGGAAAGGAAGGGGGGAATCAGCCTTGGCGCTGCTTGTGCTTGGGATTCTTGCAGACGATGCGCCGGATCATCTTCTTCATGCCGCCGCTGCGGCGGATGACGAGACGACAGTCTTTGCAGATGGGCTTGACGGAGGCGCGGACTTTCATGAGGCGGAGGGAGAAGCGGTTGGCGGAGTGCCGGCGTGGGCGGAGAGTTCCGGTGTCTGATCCGAACGAAAGCGGTAGGTGATACGCCCCTTCTCGAGGTCGTAAGGCGTCATCTCCACTTTCACACGATCCCCAGGGAGGATACGGACCCTGTGAACGCGCATCCGTCCTGCGAGAGTGCAAAGAAGCTCATGTCCTTTTACTTGATCAGAGGTGATCCGAACGCGGAAGGTAGCATTTGGAAATGTTTCTTCCACTACGCCAATGAGCTCAATTACATCCTTAGACACAGGCAGAAAACGCGCAAAAATGCCGTGAAATCCTACAGATCAGACTCCGCATCATCAAGCCAAGTTGACATGAATGTTCCCTGGAGAGTACAAAATGTATTGCAGAATATTTAAAATATTATCTAATATCAATATATTCAGACCATTACGTGAGTATTTCGCATCCTGTAGGGAGAATAAGCAGCGTATGTTCCTCGTGCGCACAGATCGACCCGTCATCAGTTACGATGGTCCAACCGTCATCCTTTTCGCTTATTGAGCCGTTTCCGGCGCAAATAATGGGTTCCACGGCAATGATGGTGGAAACGGGCAAGATCGGTCCCGTGCCGGCCTTGCCGCTATTGGGGATGTCCGGAAACTGGTGAAGATTCGAGCCCAAACCGTGCCCCGTGAGGAAGCGAACCGGCGTGAATCCCCCGTTCTTGGCCATCTCCTCAATGACTGCGGAGAGATCGCCGACCTTCGCTCCCGCACGCGCGGCAGAGATGGCGGATGCAAGCGCCTGCGAGGTCTTCTCCATGAGACTGCGCGCTTGCGGTGCCACATTCCCCACCGCAACCGTGATGCAGGCATCGGTATACAGGTTGTGGTAGAGCACCCCGCAATCGAGAGAGACGATGTCCCCTTCCTTGAGAATCCTCTCCGAAGGAATGCCATGCACGCACTCGTCATTCACCGACGTGCAGAGGTTGGCG
>Ga0156799_112_pt6 | contig 4953 bp, 3 predicted proteins | sample RifOxyD2_FD_112100 | JGI IMG/M metagenome (GOLD analysis project Ga0156799, IMG submission 112100) | Candidatus Peribacteria bacterium RIFOXYD2_FULL_58_15 | reverse complement strand
CTCGAGGCCCATGCCCGTGTCCACGTTCTTTTGCTTGAGGGGCTCAAATGTGCCGTTCGCAGTTTTGTTGTACTGCATGAAGACGTCGTTCCAGATCTCGAGCCAATCAGCTTCATTCGTTGCGGGATTGCCACGGGGAACACCTTCGCCCATCCACACGAACATCTCCGTGTCCGGGCCGCAGGGTCCTGTGAGGCCCGCGGGGCCCCACCAGTTCTGCTTGCTCTCCAGGACGCCGCCTTCCATGAAGGCGATGCGCTCGACGGGGATGCCGTGTTTCCGCCAGATCGCCGCGGCCTCCTCGTCCCGCGGAAGTGCGGGGAAACGCTTGTCTCCTCCGAAGCACGTCACCGCGAGACGGGCGAGGGGGATCTCAAGGACTTCCGTGAGGAAGGAGAAGCTCATCGCAATCGCCTCCTCCTTGAAGTAGTCCCCGAGGCTCCAGTTCCCCAGCATCTCGAAGAAGGTTAAGTGCGAGGCATCGCCGACTTCGTCGATATCCTGCGTGCGCACGGAGCGCTGCACGTCCGTAAGCCGGCGTCCCCGCGGGTGCGGCTCGCCGAGCAGGTACGGTACGAGCGGGTGCATGCCGGCCGTGGTGAAGAGGACCGTCGGGTCGTTTTCGGGCACGAGCGGCGCGCTCGGAATCACACTGTGGCCGTGATCGGCGAAGAAATCGAGGTATGCCTGCCGGAGATCGTCGGTGGAGAGGGGCTTCATGCGGGGATGGAGCATAGCAAGGGAATCGGCTGGGACGAAATAAATGAGCTTTCTCGTCGCTTGATTATTGATCAAAGGGAATAGTTGTCGTATAAATTGCGCTCTCATGCCGATCGAGGAAGACGACTTCATCGGGGAAGGCGACGCCGCCGATGCGCAGGATTTTGCGCTCGGCCCGCAGGAAGGGGACGCGCCGGAATCGGCGGATGCATCGGAATCGTTCGACGAAGAAGATGGCCCTGATATGGATGAGCTTCGCGAAGCGGAGGATGACGAGCCGCTTGAAGATTTGTCGGAAGAGGAGATCCGAAGGATCGCCAGCACGGAGGCGGGGACGGATAGAGATGTGTATGACGGGGTACGGCTGTACCTCACGCAGATGGGGCAATTGCCCCTGCTCAAGAGGCACGAGGAAGTCGCGATTGCGAAGAGGATCGATCTCTGGCGGTCACGCTATCTTCGGAGAGTGTGGACGTCCGGCCCGGGGATGGAGCAGGCGACGAAGACGCTTCAGAGGGTTCACGACGGTGATCTGCCCTTCGATCGGACGGTGGAGGTGTCGGATGCATCCGGGCTCTCAAAGAAGGAGATCCGGGGCCGGCTGCCGCCGCATCTTAAGACACTTGGTGCCATTCTCAGGCGTACGAGGAGGGAGTACGGAGCGGTGATGGCCAAAGGGAAAAAGTCCAAGGAACGCCGGGAGTCTTGGCACAAGCTCTCTCGCTCCCGTTGCCATGCCGTTACGCTCATCGAGGAACTGGGACTACGGACTCAGAAAGCGGAGTCGACTGCCAAGATGCTGGAGGAGTACTCCAGGCACATCGATGAGCTCCGGGGGCGTATCTATCCTTATCCGAACAGCCGGCGCAAATCTTCCGATGATGTTCTCCCCGTGTTGCTCAAGGAGCACCGCGACATCCTCCGGAAATGCCAGGAAACGCCTACGACCCTGCGCAAACGAGTCGCAAATATCCAAGCGGCGAAGAAGGAGTATGAGCAGGCCAAGAAGGAGCTCTCGGAAGGGAACCTACGCCTCGTCGTCTCCATCGCGAAACGGTACCGTAATCGCGGACTCTCGTTCCTTGATCTCATCCAGGAGGGCAACACCGGCCTCATGAAGGCGACGGACAAGTTCGAAGTGAGTCGCGGGTATAAGTTCTGCACCTACGCCACGTGGTGGATCCGGCAGGCCATCACGCGGGCGATCGCCGACCAGAGCCGCACGATCCGCACGCCGGTTCATATGGTGGAGACCATGTCCAAGGTGCGCAATACCGGGAAGCAGCTGCTGCAGAAACTGGGACGCGAACCGCATTTGGAGGAACTCGCCGATGCCACAGGCTTGGACGTCGAAGAGACCCGCCGCGTGCTGGCCATCAGCCGCGGGCCGATGAGCATCGATCATCCGGTGGGGGGTCTCGAGGATACGAATTTCGGAGATCTCATACCGGATCCTTCTGTCGTAATGCCGCCCGTCGGGGCGGATAAAATAGCCCTCGGCAGGAGGATTCATCAAGTGCTGAAGACATTGAACTATCGTGAGCGCGAGATCCTCATGCTGCGCTTCGGGCTCGGTGATGGGTACAGCTACACACTTGAGGAGGTCGGAATCATCTTCAAGGTCACCCGCGAGCGCATCCGTCAGATCGAGGCGAAAGCGGTGAAGAAATTGCAAATGCCTTCTCGTACGAGGGAGCTCGCCGGTTTCGCCGGTTTCGCCCGCCCGCTGGTGGACGTGGATCCGCCCGAGAATGGCAAGAAGCGGAGGAAGAAGAAGCAAGATGATGATGAAGACTGACGCGGGTGTGCTAGGATCTGCCCCTTACCATGCAGAGAACCACTCCCTCTTCTTCGCCGCGCTCGCAGGACGACATCGTCATCGTCGCCACGGGCAGCCTCACTTCCACAGGCAGAGATCCCGGGGAGGCGCACCGCGCCGCCATCGATTTTCGCACGGGCATCCGCGAGCTTGCTCCTTCGGATGTCGCCCACTTCGATTTGCTCTGTGAAGTGAAGGGGCTCACGACGGATGCGCAGAGAAGTGAGCTCTTCCGGTGCCTCTGGGGGGACAAGTGCGGAGTCGGGGGCGTCATCCCTGCGGAGTACTTCCCGGCGAGCGAGAGTGGTTTCTATCCCCGGACGTTCCACAAGAAGGGGGAGTCCATCGTGGGCATCCCCGTCACGCAGGCTTTTGTCGCCTTCGCCCAAGTGCGCGAGAAGCTTGCCTCACTCTTCTCGGATGGCGGGCGGGTGCGCAGCGATCTTGCGCCCGAGACGATGATCGATATCGCCAACGGCGCGGGATCGTCGGTGGAGATGGTCGAGCAGGCGCTCATGGATCTCTTCCGGGCGAAAGTCGATGAGAGGATCGGCATCGGCTACGGCCGCGGGAAATGGCTGCTGGGGATGCTGGGGAGCATGATCGCCGGGCACATTGCTTCGCAGGCGGGGGTGAAAGGCCCACAGAGCAGCTCCAATTCGGCCTGTGCCTCCTCGGGGCTCTCAATGTTCAACGCGTGGAACGCCATCCGCGCGGGGAACGCGGAGATCGGCATCGTCGGAGGCAGCGAGTGCGCCACGGGCGCGATCACCACGTACGTCGCCTTCGATCACATAATGCTCAGGCGCGGCGCCCTCACGCGGGAGTGGCGGGGCAACCGTCCTCCGGGAGAGGCATTGCTCGCCTTCGATAAGCTGCGGGACGGTTTCGTCCCGGGGGATGCCGCCGCGCTCATCGTGATGATGCGCCGCAGGATCGCCGACCTTCTGCAGATCGAACCGCTCGCGCGCGTGCTCGGCGTCGCCGCCAATACCTGCCAGTCGGAGAAGTACGGCAAGAGCCTCGCGGACGGAACCGTCACGGGGCAGGCGGCGCTCCTCGAGAGACTCTTCGCCAAATCCGGGATTGATCTCAAGCATCTCCCCGGCAAGCTCATACACTTCCTCCATGGGACGGGGACGCAGGCGGGAGGCATCAACGAGATCTACGCGGCTGCGAAGGTGCTCGGAGATATCGCGCGCGATGGGCGGTACAGAGCCACGGGGACGAAGGAGCGTGACGGGCATACGCTCGGCGCGGCGGTCGCCGCGAACGTCACTGCGGGGGTGGAGGCGATGCGTCACGGCATCGCCCCTGGATTCCCCTCGACGCGCCACGTGGATCCGAAACTGCGCGTCGTGGATCCGGAGGTCGTGGGCAAGGAAGGGATTGTGATCGATCCTGCAGCACTCAATGCCGTGGCGGATTCGGTTCTGTGCCGTCGCCACGCGCCCTTCGATCCGCATGATGACCTCGTGATCGCGGATGCCAAAGGGTTCGGCGGGACGAACGCGGCGGCGCTCCTGGAATCGGAGAGGTAAATCACTTTCGGTAAGGAATTGCCGTGTCGCCGGAGGAAAAACTGTCCCCTATACGCTTTACACATCGGCCATAAGAATGAAGAATATCCCTTCCTATTTGGCAAATCTCGCTGAATAGGATCGGTCTTTCACAGCACGATTGACGAATGTATTTCGACATTGGCGGGATGGGGATTACTAGAGAGTATCTACCCCGCCAATGTCGGAACGGTGTCCCCCGCGCGTGCGGGGGACCGACTCTTGTTCGAACTCAAATTTGGGAGGATGTTCCATGTCACGCATTCGCTTTCCCGCACGATGGGAAGACATTCGCATGCAGGCAACCCATGTCGGCAGACAGGTCGATGCACTGCTGGACGCGTTCGGCGGCGTGTTGCCCTTGGGCCCGGCATGGGTGCACCGTGAGTTCTGCCAGGCAGGCATGGACTTGCGGCTGCATCCGCACCAGTACATGCCGTTCGGACCCCGTAAAGAGGTCGACGAACGGTGGTTTGCGAGCACTATCGGCGCCAAGAATACGTTCCGTGTCCCGAACGAGGGGTTGAGCTGGATGTTCAGCACTTCGGGCAGGTCGCGGTTCACGCTTGCGGCTGCCGTGGAGGAGCGCGGGAACGTGCTGGTCGGCGGGACGATGTACGGGAAGTACAGGCACTGGCCCGTGTATAGCAAGTACTTCAACAACCGGCAGCCCCTCCCGCACCACATGCACGGGGATGACGCGCAGGCCGCACTCGTCGGACTGCCCGGCAAGCCCGAATCGTACTATTGGCCGCCTGAGTACAACATGCACCGGTCGGCCGACGACGGCACGATGATCGGACTGCGTCCGGGTACGACCAGGGAGCAGCTTCGCAATTGCCTCCTGCACTGGGG
>Ga0156799_101_pt6 | contig 5522 bp, 5 predicted proteins | sample RifOxyD2_FD_112100 | JGI IMG/M metagenome (GOLD analysis project Ga0156799, IMG submission 112100) | Candidatus Peribacteria bacterium RIFOXYD2_FULL_58_15 | reverse complement strand
CCGCCGGCGGGAGCCAAGAGGACGCCATCAAGCGCGTCTTCGAGGAAGTCCACCAGCAGGTCATCCGCCTCCAGGGCGATCTCGCCCGCATCGACGCGCGGCTGCGGATGCGCGCCGAGCGGACGCTCATCGAGAAGGGGCTCAGGGAAGCGCGGCCGGGACAGTATGCGGACGGGATCGTGCCCTACGCGCAGCCGTTCTCCTGGCCGGCGTTCGGGGCGATCACCGCCGGATACCTCGATGAGGGGTACAAGCGCGTGTTCGGCATCCCGCACCTCGGCATGGACATCGGCATCGGGCAGGGGAGTCCCGTCGTGAGTGCGGCGGACGGTGTCGTGTTCCTCGCGCGCGACGGCGGCGACACGGGCTACTCCTACGCGCTCATCGGCCACCGGGGGGGATATGCCACGCTGTACGGACACCTCTCGCACTTCTCGGTCTCGACGGGGGAGGACGTGCGTGCGGGGCAGCTCATCGGCTTGAGCGGCGGCCGGCCCGGAACGCACGGCGCGGGGCCGACGACGACGGGTCCGCACCTGCACTTCGAAGTGATCAAGAACGGCGCGAACATCGATCCGAAGGGGGCGCTGCCGTAGATGCATCTTCAGGGAAGGGGATGACGAAATATATCATCTCAAAGCTTTGACTGTGACGGCTGCGCACAGGACAATGCCCGGTCCGATCAGGTCATTGCTCATTCACAAGCTGTCGAAAGACAAGAAAGGAGGTGACCCATGAGTTACTTCCTCATCGTCTTCGCAGGTATGCTTGCGGGTTGGAGATACTACGCACTGGAACGCAGATCGATTTGGAATACTGTGGAAGCGGGTTGCGTCGACGGCTGTCTCATCGCTTGCCTGGTGTTTTTAGGGCTTTGCGGCGTCGGCTATCTCGTGGTTTCACAGCAGCGTTGCTGGTTGCCTATCTCCATCCTGTTTGCGAGTCTCTACGGGACGTATCTCTTCCTTTTGTTCATCGAGTACCTATTCGAAAAGGAAGAGGATGATCCTCCTTGATCGGTGGAGGGGGGCGGTCCCCCTCCTTTTTCTCATGTTCTTCTTTCCATACGCCGTTTTCGTCTTACGATGGAGTCACTGGTCAGTCGATCCTTCTCTCCTCTGTCGATAGGGAGGTAAACCATGCAGTCGCTTGTCGTGTGCGGCGTGTTTGCGGGAGGGGGAGCGGTGCTCCTCTTCGTGCGCTCTCAGGCAGACAGCCTGTTGTACAGGCTCTGCGGACTCTTCGCTGTCGTTGCGAGCACGATGTACGCCGTCGTCATAGGAAGAGAACTGCTCGCGGAGGGGGTTCCCGTTTGGAACCCCGTTGTCGAGTACCTGGTGGGGCTCGCCGTCATGCCCGGGGCCGCTCTCGTCGGGACGATGCAGTACCGACGGCGTCAGAGGAAAGGACTCTGATGGATCAGTCTTCGCGGGGGGAAGCTCCGGCTTCCCTCCGCCCCTCTCGTGCGCCGATCACGATGACGAATTCCCCCTTCTTCATGACGGATGCGGCGATGTCCGGCAGTCCGGCCACGGTCGTGGAGATCACTTCCTCGTGCATCTTCGTGAGCTCGCGTGCGATGACGATCGGGCGATCGGGCTGACCTTGAAGCGCTTCCGCGAGCTCTTGGAGCGTTTTCCCGATGCGGTGGACGGACTCGTAGAAGACGATTGTGCGTTCCTCATTCTTCAATGATGCGAGGAGTGTTTTCCTTCCTTTCTTCAGGGGCAGGAAGCCCAAATACGTGAAGTGGTGGATGGGAAGACCGCTTGCGCTCAAGGCTGCGAGGAAGGCGGCGGGGCCGGGGACGACTTCGATGTCGATGCCCTCCGCACGCGCCCTGGATACGAGTGCGTAACCGGGGTCCGAGATGCCGGGAGTCCCCGCATCAGAAGTGAGAGCGAGGTGTTCCCCGCGCTTGAGGCGTTCGATGGTTTCCTCCAGATGGTGCCCGGAGGAGTAGCTCGTGATGCTGGTGAGGGGCTTCTTCCCAATATTCAATTGCTTCAGGAGGTTCCCCGTCACGCGCGTGTCTTCGCAGACGATGGCGGAGCATTTCTTGAGGGTGTCGATGGCGCGCAGCGTGATGTCGCCGAGGTTGCCGATGGGGGTGGAAACAATAGACAGCATACGACTTAATGATAGCAATGGCGGGGAAAGACCCTGAGCGACCCCGAACGGAGTGAGGGGGAGTCGATTGGGCCGATAGGTGTGGAGACGATGGAAAGCACAGAGGGCAGCATACTCTTTTCGATGTTGTTGCCACCTTTGCCCGGCGGCAAAGGTGGCGCCAAAACGCCGGCGCGCCAGAGCCCCTCCGCCCGGCCCCGCGTCTCCTCGTCGGCTCCTCCAGGGATTCGGAGCCGACTCGTCGGCCTCCTGTCCCGCTGACGCGGGACAGCGGGGCCTTCCCCCTCACCCCCCGTGGCGCGCCATCCCTCCAAATAGTGGAAATGCTCTACAATCAGACAAAAAGCGCTAGATATTGCATCTTACAATAAATATTGTATAATAACAATTAGGTCTTTCACAGAGCAACTGATGCTGTCAGTCGTGTGAGAGATCGTCCAGCTTTCGGGAGGATAGAAAAATGAAGGCTCTGGCATTTCTCGCCCTGCTCTCAGTGCTCGCTCTGTTCGTCGCCACGGTCAGCAGTCCGCTCGTTGCGGCTGCCCATGCGGTGATGGCAGGGCTCCCTCATTAAGGGGGAATCGTGGAAGGCCATCCGGGGGTGCGAAGTTTCGCACCCCCGAAGTTTGTCGTACCCTTTTCTCTTGTGAAAAAATCTGTATGATCCATCCAACCGCTCCTCGCACGATTTTCCATGCCGAAGAAGCAAGATCCACCGCCCGCGTCGCAGGAACCCCTTCCGTTGGGGGATTCGGACAAGTCGAAGACTCCTCCCGCAACGGGGGAGACGCTGGCGAACATCGGCAAAATCTCCCCGCGGCCGATCGTCATGGAGATGGAGGAGAGCTACCTCTCGTACGCGATGAGCGTCATCGTTGCGCGCGCGCTTCCCGATGCGCGTGACGGCATGAAGCCCGTCCACCGCCGCATCCTCTTCTCGATGCATGAGCTGGGACTGAAATCCACCGCGAAGTTTCGCAAATCGGCGCTGGTGGTGGGAGACGTGCTTGGAAAGTACCACCCGCATGGCGACTCTGCGGTGTATGAGGCGCTCGTGCGCCTCGCGCAGGATTTCTCCATGCGCTACCCGATCGTGCACGGACAGGGCAACTTCGGATCCATCGACGGCGACGGAGCCGCAGCCATGCGGTACACGGAAGTGAAGATGGCCCGCATCACCGACGAGGTGCTGCAGGACATCGAGAAGAACACCGTCGACTTCAACTCGAACTACGACGACACGCGCAAGGAACCGAGCGTGCTGCCCGCGAAGCTGCCGAGCCTGCTCTTGAACGGCACGGTGGGTATCGCTGTCGGCATGGCGACGAACATCCCGCCGCACCATCTGGGGGAGCTCATCGATGCGGTGATGCACCTCATCGATCACCCCGGTGTGACGGTGGAGGATCTTCTGCAGTTCGTGCAGGGGCCGGATTTCCCGACGGGCGGCATCGTCTATGACATCGAGGCGATCAAGCAGGCATACCTGACCGGCCGCGGGACCGTGGTTGTGCGCGGCAAGGCACAGATCGAAGAGGCGAGCGGCGGGCGCTACCAGATCCGCATCTCGGAGATCCCGTACCAGGTGAACAAGTCGTCCATGATCGAGCGCATGGCGCAGCTCGTGAATGACAAGATCATCCAGGGCGTCTCGGACATCCGCGACGAATCCGACCGCGAAGGCATCCGCGTCATCATCGAGCTCAAGAAGGACAGCTACCCGCAGAAGGTTCTCAATCAGTTCTTCAAGCACACCGAGCTGCAGTCGAGCTTCGGTTACAACATGATCGCGCTCGCGGACGGCATCCAGCCGCGGCTGCTCAACTTGAAGGAGCTCCTCCAGATCTTCGTCGACCACCGCCGCGTGGTCGTCACCCGCCGCGTGACCTTCGACCGCGACCGGGCCAGGGAGCGCGCGCACATCCTCGAGGGGCTCTCCATCGCGCTCCACTCCATCGACCGCGTCATCGAGACGATCAAGAAGAGCGAAACGAAGGAGATCGCGAAGGAGAACCTCGTGAAGAAGTTCAAGCTCTCGGAGCTCCAGGCCGACGCCATCCTTCAGATGCGCCTGCAGACGCTGGCGGGTCTCGAGCGGCAGAAGATCGAAGACGAGCTCAAGGAGCAGAAGAAGTTCATCGCGGAGTGCGAGGCGATCCTCAAGGACAAGAAACGCATGGACGGCATCATCAAAGACGAGCTGAAGGCCATCAAGACGCAGTACGGCGACGCCCGCCGCACGACGGTGGTCAAGCACGCAGTCGGCGAATTCTCGGCGAAGGACACCATCCCGAATGCGCCGATGATCGTCGCCCTCACGCAGACGGGCTACGTGAAGCGCCTGAGCCCCATGCAGTTCCGCGCGCAGCACCGCGGCGGCAAGGGGGTGAAGGGCATGACGACGAAGGACGATGACGAGATCATGTCCATTCTCCATGTGATGAACCACGACGACCTCCTGTTCTTCACGAACACGGGCCGCGTGTTCCAGTCGCCGGCCTACGAGCTGCCGCAGGCGAGCAGGGTGGCCAAGGGGCAGGCGATTGTGAATTTCCTCCAGTTGCAGCCCGAAGAGCGCATCACAGCCATTCTCAAGGCGGATGAGAAGGAGACGACGCACCTCTTCATGGTGACATCCAAGGGTACGGTGAAGCGCACGGAGATCAACCAGTTCGAGAACATCCGCCGCAGCGGCCTGATCGCGCAGAAGGTGCCGAAAGGCGACGAGCTCAAGTGGGTGGTATCGACGACGGGCAAGAACGAAATCTTTATCCTCACGAAGAAGGGCAAGGCGATCCGCTTCCCGGAGGGCGATGTCCGTCCGATGGGCCGCGCGGCTGCAGGGGTGCGCGGGGTGCGGCTCGGGGCGGGGGACATCGTCGTCGAGGCGGCGGTCATCTCCGATCCGAAGACGAGCAAGCTCCTCGTGGTCATGGAGAACGGTCTCGGGAAGATGACGCCGGTGGAGGAGTACCGTTTCCAGGGGCGCGGCGGCACGGGCGTGAAAGCGGCTCAACTGACGCCCAAAACCGGCGACGTCGTCGGCGGCTGCGTCCTGAAAGAAGGGGAAGACGGCGATCTTCTGTGCATCTCCAAACAGGGGCAGGCCATCCGCATGCGTCTCTCCGACATCCCGTCACGCGGCCGCGCCACGCAGGGCGTCATCGTCATGCGCCTGAACGCGCGCGACAAGGTGGCGACGATGAGCGTCGTCATGGAGGACAAGGAGAGTGAGGAGGCGGTGACGCAGGCGGCGCAGGAGGAACGCAAGGGCGAGGTGGTCGAGATCAAGAAAGAGGAGAGGAGAGTGGAGCGCGCGGCGGCGGTCGTCGGGGCGAAGGCTGCGCCGATTGCCACGGCGACGGCGACCAAAGTGAAGGCGACGGCGAAAG
>Ga0156799_115_pt1 | contig 8921 bp, 7 predicted proteins | sample RifOxyD2_FD_112100 | JGI IMG/M metagenome (GOLD analysis project Ga0156799, IMG submission 112100) | Candidatus Peribacteria bacterium RIFOXYD2_FULL_58_15 | reverse complement strand
ACGGATTTTGGGAGAACGCCGTGTCTTGCTGCGCAATAACGCTGCTGCCCAAGAGCATGGAACCGATGAGGAGAGACCAGAGGAAGTACATGGGATAGAGAGGGAAGAGAATAGTTACGAGTAGTTCTCTTGCTGCCCCTTTTGAGCTATGAGAGCAGCAAGAGAACAGTATCTGTTACGGAAGCATTGCAAGTGAGTGTAATCTTGTTTGCTCTGCGAGATTGGCAACGAGCAAACGACGACTGGGTGCGTTTCCGACATACGTGCGTGAGACTGCGTTCCCTGAGAAGATACCGGTTCTGCGGAAAGATATTGTCGAAGCGAAGACGGGAGTACCGAAGTCTGCCGTACCGGATACATAGGTCGGGCCGTCCGGGGAGTAGATCGTCTGATCGGTGATGTACCTGGCCGGATGCGTTGAGGCATTGAACTGCGCGAGATCGGACGGGCTGAAGTTCAGCTGCCGTTGCATCATATTCAAGTTCTGCAGGAGCAGGCGGTGCGCCTGTTCGTACGTCGGTGAACCGAGTTCAAGCCGATCCACCTGATGGATCAGGAAATTCGTCGCCCTGGCTTCCTGCATGAGCGTTGGATAGAGAGCTTCGAGCACGGGAGGGGCGTCTTTCCAAGCAGGTAGTACCTGTTCCAAGAAGCCAAAATTCGGCTGCGTCATCGGGGGGCTGGTTGCAGCCAATGCCGGTGAAGCCATTGCACCGAGGAAAGCGACTGACATGCCGATGGTGAAGATGCGGTTTCTCATGATGGGTGAAGGGGAAAGTGAAGTGGGAGAGGAAAAAAGAGAGAAGTGCAGGGTGATGCCATCTCCGGCCGGCATCACCCTTAGCGTTTCTCAAGAGGGGGAGGCTGTCCCCGCAGAGGAGTCCTCGATGCGGGGCTCTACATAGGAAGATGGGGGAAAGGGCGGAGGATGCTTCATGCCCGAACCATCGTCCGTCGCATCGCGGACTTGATAGCTCGGAAGCCGGGTACATCCCCGAAGGTTTTCTGATGGATCGAGGGGAACCACGATTGCAGGACGCCGGGGAATCTGCGGACAGGCCGATGAGAGGGAAAGAAATAGCGATACGTGGGCATAGGGTGGGGGGGGAAGAACCATGACAATGGGCGCATGGTTAAATTGCGCAAGTCTCTACGCATACAGGAAGTCGCCGCGTTCGAACGCTCTTAACGCTCTTCTGGACTGATCGGAGCAGGTACCTACTGCTGGTGAGTTGCAATTGAAGGTTTCTTCGCACTGAGCAACCAGCTGGTGAGGAAATCCATGGGCATCAGCTCGATGATTTTCCTCGCCTGCAGCTCGGGTTCGAGAGATCTGTTGTTGTATTTCCACTCAAGTTCCTTGAGGAAGAAACCCGTGTTCCGTTTCCAGATGCCATGGTGGTTACGGATCCGCTCCCGAATCCATGTCCACAGTTGCTCTGCGCCGTCCTTCTCCTTCTCATCCTGTGTGAAGCGGTGGAACTTGCTGCAGCAAATGAATCCCGCGAAGCCCTCGCGTCGGCCGATTGCCTCCTCCTTGGAGCCGAATGTGTGGAAATGGAGCACCGCTTCATCATCTTTGAGCGGATCAATGGTGACCTCTCCACTTTCCCGCAATTGCACCCCGAACACCGGTGGCTCTTCCCGCGTACCGGAACGCAATTTGCTTTTGCACCATCTGCAACGAGATGTGTCGTGCACCTCCTGAATATCTCCTTTGTGTGTGGTGAGGAGCTGTAGTTTTTCCAGCGACAGGCTCTTTTCGGTGAGGAGTTTGCGAAAGTGGTCGTAGAAGACGGTGACCAGCGGATAGCGGTGATGTGTGATTTGCACCGTTCTGTGTGACGAGAAATCGAGACAGAAGCAGAGGAGAATCTCCGCGCACTGCTGCAGCTTGTTTTCATCCGTCACCTTGTGGAAGCGGAACTTCTTGCCGCATACGGTACACTTCTTGCGTCCGTCTCCCAAGGTGTTCAGTTTCGTTCGTATCCTGCAATCGGGGCAAAGGATGTGACGGGAGGTGTCACTCTGAGTGAGACGCACCTTCTCCTTGAGGTGCGGCAGAAGGGAATCCGCATTAATAATCATGGTGAGAGCGGAAAGGAACCCTTTTGAGCAAAAATTATAGTCCTTTCTGTAGAGTAATGTCATGAAATTTATATGTTATCGACACATTCTCGTATTATTGCATGGCATCGCGTTATCGGTTTTCGGGACACCTCTTTGATTCAAAATGAGTGAATAATAGGCACGACAACGCCGATGTTGATGAAAATGTGCCCCTCGGCTGCGCTCGGGGCAGGATTCAGGCAAAGGAGTGCCTTTCGACTCATCCCTCGCTCTGCTCGGGATTCGTTCAGGGCGCAGTATCTTGCGACTCACTGCGTCGTCCCTCGACAAACTCGGAACTCCTTGTTCGTCTGCAATTCAACTGTGGGGCGAGCGATGGGGATCGAACCCACGACCTGCTGGGCCACAGCCAGCCGCTCTAACCAACTGAGCTACGCCCGCCACGAGCAGCGCAATAGTACGCAAGGTCCACACCGAATTCTAGGAGAACTTATGCTGATTTCTTCGGGGTGCCGCTCGGGGGCTGCGCGCCTTCGTCCGGCGAGAGCGAGTCTGCGCGAATAAACATGATCGGCTCCTCGGCGGGCGGCTTCGGCTCCGTCTGCTTCGGTGCCTGCTGTTGCTGCGGTTTCGGTTTCTCCGGAGCCGGTTTCGGCGGTTGCGGCTTCTTCTCAGGAGACGGCTGCACCGGAGCTTTCACGGGAGGCTTCGGCTGTTGCACCGGCTTGGGAGGCGTCTGCTTCTGAGGGGGCGGTGTCTTCTGCACGGGCGCGGGTTGCTGCGGCTTCTTTTCTGCGGCCAGAGGAGGGATCGTGGGGGGAGTCGGCTTCGAAGGCTGTGGTGTGGGAGCGGGTTTCGGGGTTGTCGGCTCAGGGGTTTTCGGTTGCAGAGCCGGAGCAGACGCTTGTGCGGGTTGCTCTTTCTTTTCCGACTCAGTGGATTTCATTGTCTCCTGCTTCGGGGCTGCGGGCTTGGGCTGCAGCCATGGCGGGACGGGGCCGGATCCGTTGCTTTGCGTCTGCGCGGAGGTCTCGGCCGGTTTCGAAGGGGTTGGAGGTTTCTGGGCCGGCGGAGGAGTTGGCTTCGGCGGTTCGGGAGTCGCTTTCGGGGGAGCGGGGGGAGGAGGGGGTTCCTTCTTTTTCTCAAGAGGTGGGCTCGGTGGAGTCGGCGCGGTTGCGGAAGCTGGTTTGGGCTTGAGCCAATCGGGCACGGGTCCCTCGGAGGCGCTCGCTGCAGGCTTCTGCGGTGCCGGAGGGGCGGGAGGAGGAACGGGAACAGGAGAGGAAGGAGGAGGTGTACTCGGAGCGGGTTCTTCCTTCTTCGCTTGCGTCGGTCGCAACCAGTCAGGCATTTGTTTGGATTCCTGCTGAGGAGTCACGGAGGCCTTCGGATCCTCGCGCTTCGGTTCGCTCGGGGCTTTCGTGACCGGTTCCGGTTTGGGCTTCGTCACCTCTTGTGCGTCGATGATTTGGAGTGGTGCGATGACGTCGGTCGGTGCCGCGCCTGTGAGCTTCTCTTCGGCGGCGGCGAGAGTGGATGCCAGGGAGGAACCTTTGCGACTCAGCTTCGAAATGAGGAAGATGACGATGAATCCTGCGAGGAGCGAGAGAGCCCCGACCCCGAGGATTCTGAAGAGTAATCCGAAGGAGAAACCGCCGTTTGTCTCGCCGTTGCCTGTCACTGTTCCTGCGGAAGAGCCCGATCCCGTCACGGGGAAGGAACCGATCGTGATGAGTGTCGAACCGCTCTCGATCACGCGTCCGGTCGTGAGGTCGCGCACGCTCACCGTCACCGTGTAGTTTCCGTTTGCCGGATAGAGATGTTCGGGCTCGTCGAGCAGACTCTGTCCGCCGTCACCGAATTCCCAGTGGATGAGGACGGGGCTTTGCGGTGCCCCCTTCGGGTACGTGACTTTCAGCTGGACGGAGCCGCTTCCGGTCGGCGTGGAGACGATCTCGATTGCTTTGAGGAGTTGCTGATCCTCGCGCGATGCTACGTCCTCATGTACCACACGCAGATCCTGCGAATGCATGCTCCCGTCCGGGAGCTGTGCGGTCACGCGGACGGATCGTTCGAGAATGGGGGAAGAAAACCATACGGCAAGCGGGTCGCCGTGTGACGAGAAGAACGTGTCTGGAGCGTCGTTGTCATTGGTGGGATCACCGTCGCCGTTGCTGTCGCGCAGAGTGTCGAGATCGATGAGGAAGGTGCTCGGAGATTCCCTGGCCGGTCGGAAGGTGACGACGCTGCGCATGCGCGACAGAACAATCCTGTTGAAGCGGTCGAGCGGAGGATCGGCGATGACGAGGGTGTCCGCCAGAGTGCCGGTCCCGTGTGCGGGGGGACTCGCGGCATCGGAGACAACGATCGAGATGGTGCGGCGTTCGCGCAGGGGATTCGCCGGATCGCTTCCCGACACTTCCGCATTGAGCAGGTACGTGCCCGGATCGGCAAAGCGCGTGCGGAACGTTTTCGTTCGCTCTGCGCCGAGGAACTCCTGATTCTTCGTGAGGATCCAGCCGTACTGTGCGTCGGTCATGTGCGTCTCTGCCAGGATCTCGAAGACGGAGCCGAGAGGGGACGTGATGGTTTCAGTGGCTCCCTGCGCGCTCGCTTGGAGAATCGCAACAGCCATCAAGACCAAGCTGATGGTCGTGGACAGAGGTGCGAGCCGCAGGCGACCGGGAGAGAGCATGAGGGGAATCGATGGGGAAGTGCGTTTCTAAGGGAATGGACGCTTACGTCGTGCTGCCGCCTCCGGCAGTGATCACAAGGCTGACGATGGCGTTCGCCAGCAGGATGATGATGAGTCCGATGATCGCATAGAGAATCGTTTTCTTCGCCTTCTCCACGGCACTGTCGTCACCCGATGAAATGACGAGGCGAATGCCGGCGATGATGATGACGACGACGGCAGCCAGTGCCATGTAGCTCAAGACCGTCGTCACGATGGACTCGATCGTGCCGCGGATGTCGCCGCTGCCACCCGTGACACCGAGATTGGAAGCGGCCTGGTTCACCCCCTGACTGATGCCGGCTCCCTCGAACGCTTGAGCGCAGGCAGAGGCTGTAGCGCCCGCCCACAGGACAGCGGAAGCACCGAAACGTGCGAGGAAGCGCTGCGTTCGTGCGGTTATCATGAGAGGAGCAGGGGAATGGGTTTGCATTGGTCTTAGTATAGCACGAATCGCCTTTTCGCGCTACGCTGAAGCCCATGCGCCCTACGAGTCCTTCCGAACTCCTCGCCGAAGCCGATATCGGTGCTTTTCTCGTGAGTGATCGCGTGAACATCCGCTACGTGACCGGTCTCGAATTGAGTGCGGGGTTTCTCCTCGCTCTGCCTCGTTCGTATCATCTCTTCGTGGACGGGCGTTACCGCGAAGTGGCCGAGCGCCAGGTGCCGGACAACGTGCGGGTACATGATCTTTCATTGCTGCCGAAAGCGTTCGCCAAAGTTCCGGAGTGCGCTGTCGAGGCGGAGGTGGTGACGCTCGCACAATGGGCGCGGTGGAAGCGGCAATTTAAGGATACAAAATTTGTTCAGATGAAAGGGCTTCTCCAAGGCTTCCGTCGTCAGAAGGATGCGAAGGAAATCGCGCTCTTCAAGCGTGCGCAGTCCCTCACGAGAGAGCTCCTCGCCCGCGTACCAGCCTACCTGCGAAAATCCGTCACCGAGCGATCGCTCGCGTGGCAGTTCCACGTGTGGGCACACGAGCTGGGCGCGGACGGACTCGCCTTCGATCCTATCGTCGCCTTCGGGACGAACACGAGCCGGCCGCACCATCACCCCACCGATCGTCCCATCCGGAAGGGGCACCTCGTGCAGGTGGACGTGGGCGTAAAGTATCGGGGGTACTGCGCGGATTTGAGTGCCGTGTTCTTCACGGCGAAGATGACCGCGCAGGAGGAGCGGGTCCTCACGGCCGTGCGCGATGCGCTCAATGCTGTCCGGAAGATCGTGAAACCGGGTGCCACGAATCACACGCTCCATGCGGCTGAGGATACGGTTTTTCAGAAATATGGCGTGGGGCATCTCAAGGCACACTCCCTCGGGCACGGCGTGGGGCTCGAGATACATGAGGGGATTTCCCTAAGTGACCTCGTACCCGAGAAAGCCCTTCTGGAAAACGAAATCGTGGCCATCGAACCGGGGCTGTACCTTCCAGGGAGATTCGGAATGCGGTTGGAGGAGGATGTGATTGTGTAATGTATTGCCACCTTTTTCATAATTAAAATCGGATGCACGGATATTGATTCATGGTTTATTGAATTTCCTTTGCCGGAGGGAGAGGACACCTTATTCGGTTTCCTCTCCCTCCAGCACCTCCCTCTCTTTCCTAATAGTAACGCTTTATTGGAGTGAATTGACTGGTATAAATGCGCTCTGCCGTGTCACTCTGAGTGTTCTTTGCGAGCCCCGCAGCCGCGGGACGAGCAAAGAATGTATCGAAGAGTTGACACGGTGGCTCGCAGGGCGCCGAGTGTATTGCTGTTTGTTGATCGATGTTTGGTGGGTCGGCGCGCCACTCCCACTTGTAGGAACCTTGACATAGATCAGAAATAATAGATAATATTTTTATGAATGAAGATTTTAGCGCAGAGCGAAAGGATGCAGCTGATCGATTAAGTCCTGATGAATTGAGGGGGAATATTGAGTGGGCCCTCAACGAGCTGAGGGGACATAGTGCTCTCCAGGGAATGGAGATCATTCAGGGCGTTGATCTGATCCAGGATTACTGGATGGAAATCGCTGTGTCCGTTCAAGCATTGGTCGACAGACACGAAGGAGTGCCGACAATTAATCTCTCGGGTATTTGTGATTCATTTCTGTGCGGGATGCCGCGGCATCCCGTGCTTGAACGCATCGAGAGAATGCTTGATCAGCAGAGGATGAAATCGCGGTTGCTGGCGAAGTGGGGACCGAGAAGGACAGCAACAAATACAGTGACTATTCCTTGAGAGATAGTAGGCCCAAGTGTCATGGTGAGGTGCGAGCGGCGTGTATGGATTCGTGGCTTTTTGCTGACGCAAAAAGCTCCTCACCATGACACGCCGCAAGCCACGAACCACCACTTGGGCTTAGGGGATAATCACCAAAAACACACATTGTCACAATTACTTGACAATTACATACAAAAACAGAAGGCAAATCCTCTGTCATCTGCACTGCGGAGCCGAAAAACCCATTTTTTGGTATACTGAGAGGAAATGCACAGAAAAACCCACACTCATCGCGTTTCATCGCGTGGCAGGTCACGCGCCGGTTTCACCCGGCGGCCCCTCTATCGCTCGCGGTCTTCCGCGGTGGATCGGTGGAGCTTCTCCAGCATGCCGCGGCGCATCACCTTCGTTCTCATGGTCGTTGCATTGGTCGCCCCGCTCATCGGAGGCGCCAAGCTCCTGAAGAGCACGGAACCTTACGAGCAGGAGTTCGTCATCACGGCGTACTACTCTCCGCGGCCCGGACAGTGCTGCTACGTCACCGGCGGCGAGCGACCGGACAGGGTGCTCAATGGCGAAGGAAGGGCGGGGGCGGATGGGACACCCGTCTATCCGGGCATGATCGCCGCACCCGCATCCTATGCATTCGGTACACGGGTCACCTTGCCGGGTCTTGGGACGTTTGAAGTGAACGACCGCGGCGGCGCCATTAATGAGCAGGCGGATGGAACGCACCGTCTCGACATCTGGGTGGGGGAGGGTGAGGAAGGACTTGCACGCGCTCTCGCGTTCGGCGTGCGGCGCGTGCGCGGCACGGTCTATCCGGTCGAGAGCACGCAACCGGCAGTCAGCTTCGCTCTCGCTACGATTCTTCCGGTCTTCGAACGGCTTGCGCCTTATCGGGTTACGGAGAGTCTGCTCGCCGTTCGCCCCGCGCTTGGCGACCGCGGCCCGTCCGTCGAAATGCTGCAGCAGCGGTTGAAGGATGCCGGGTATTTCCCGTCCACCGTGAGCGGATTTTTCGGAGAGGAAACACGTGCGGCTCTGCAGACATTTTTGAAGGATTATCGCATCGATGAACCTTCCTCTGCGCTCACCGAACGTGCGGCTGCGTACATCGCCGCCGCGGCGTGGCGAAGCAAAGTCGGACAGCCGGTCAGTGGTGTGGTGGAGGATGCGAGCCCCGCGAAGGTAGTCGCCGAAGCTCAGAGGATTCTCCGATTCCTGAAGTACTACTACGGCAGAACGAACGGGGTCTACGGCCCGGGACTGAAGGCGTCGATTCTCAAGTTTCAGCAGGCGCACGGACTCGTGGGCACGGAGCAATCTCCCGGAGCAGGTCGCATCGGTCCCATCACCATGCGCTCACTGACGGCGGAGTGGAATCGCACGCTCGTCGCGCGCAGAGCGCAGATGCTCCTCGACAAGCGGCGCATCATGCAATTGCTCGCACAGCGAGGCGAGCTCCTGGATGAGTTTCTGTCGGAAGGTGATCAGAATAATCGCGTACGCATGCTGCAAACGCTCCTTGCGCGGGAGGGATATTTCCCGGAGAATCGCATTTCAGGCACGTTCGGCGAAGTCACGAAAGCCGCGCTCCTCAAGTATCAGTTGGAGAAGGGGATCGTTTCGAGTGTGTCTCAGAACGGTGCCGGCCGCGTGGGCCCCGCGACATTGCGTGAAATGGCAGGGGAGAAATTGAAGGAGATCTATGGGCTGGTGAGAGCGAATGGGTGGAGGGCTTTGTGAGCGCTAGGGGTGCGATGCAAACAATCAATAGCGTGTCACCCTGAGCTATGTCATGGTGAGCTCGTCGAACCACGAAGGGTCGACACGCGGATGCTTTGACAAAGTTATTGGTACTTTCCTTTCTTGGCGGGAGAGGGAACCTAGTCCGGTTCCCTCTCCCG
>Ga0156799_101_pt4 | contig 9107 bp, 8 predicted proteins | sample RifOxyD2_FD_112100 | JGI IMG/M metagenome (GOLD analysis project Ga0156799, IMG submission 112100) | Candidatus Peribacteria bacterium RIFOXYD2_FULL_58_15 | reverse complement strand
GGTATGCCCAGAGAAATACTACGATGTATAGAAATGCTCTTCAGGGTATGGCTGTTAGGAGGGATGAGGAGGCGCTGGAGGGGAAGGGAACCGAACAAGGTGCCCTTCCCCTCCAGCAAGGAAAATTCCATAACCACGCAAAAGCGTCCGCGGGAACTACTACAACACTCTTTCTCAAAAAACCTCCGCAGCCGCTTCAGCCAGATCCACTGCAGCTTCCTCATGAACGGCATCGTTGTTCCCTCCATCTCCCACCACGCACTCCACTTTCAGAGAGCGCTTGAAGATGCGTTGCATGATCTCCTCGATGGTGCGGCTCGCTTCCGGGTGCGCCACCTTGTCGCGGTGGAAGGAGGAGGAAAATCCCAAGATCACCTTCTTCTCCTCGAGGGAGAGGACGCGGCCGTTCTTCAGGGACATCTTCACGGACGCGGGGGAGGTCTCGGCGACGATATCCTCCCAGACTCCCCGGATGGCATCCAGTGAGAGCTCAGGCGCTTCGACGCTTGCACTCTTGATCGCTGCACTCTGTACATCCTCCTTCTTTTCGACTGTTTCGGGATCCTGCTTCGCGGTTTCCGGTTTCTTCGTCTTCGCTTTCTGCGGCTCAGCTTTTGCCGCCAGATGGAGCGGTTCCTCCTTCTTGCCGTCGGCATCCGAGCAGAGGTGCAGCAAGGCCGACTCGACGACGAGACCGGGAACCGGTGCGATGCGGACAGAGCGAATGGCATCGAGGAGTGCGTCGAGAACACGCTGGATGCCGATCGTCGATTGCTTGGATGCGATTGCCTCGTGCAGGCGGGTGCGGACGAGGTCGAGGAGCTTTCTGAGGAACACATCCAGAGCGATGCCCGCTTCTTCGATCTTGCGTACCGCTTCGATGATGGCGGAGGCATCCTTTTTCTCGATGGCGGTGATGATTGTTTCCACATGCTCGTCTCCCGTGGCGCCGATCCGCTGCTCCACGTCCTTACGGGAGATCTTGGGGAGCGACCTCATCTGGTCGAGGAGTGAAATCGCATCGCGCATGCCGCCGTGGACATGGTGGGCGATGGTGCGCAGAGCCTCGCGGTCGATCACGATGTGTTCCTGATCGGCGATGTACTGCAGGCGACGGACGATCTCCTCTTCGTCGATGGCTCGGAAGGGAAAGCACTGGCAGCGTGATTGAATGGTCAGCGGAATTTTATTGATCTCCGTTGTGGCGAGGATGAAATATGCGTATGCGGGCGGTTCCTCAAGAGTCTTGAGCAGCGCGTTGAATGCGCTCTTCGAAAGCATGTGGACTTCGTCGATGATATAGACCTTCGCGCCGGCCACCACCGGCGAAAATTGCACTTTCTCGATGAGCTCGCGGATATTGTCCACGCTGGTGTTGCTCGCGGCGTCGATCTCCAGAAGGTCGACGAGGCTGCCGTCCTCGACCCCGCGAATGATCTGCTTCTGGATGTTCTCGTCCTCGACTCCGCGAATCATGAGGATCTTCGCGAGGATGCGCGCGACGGAGGTCTTGCCCGTGCCGCGGCTGCCGGCGAACAGGTAGGCATGGCTGAGCTTGTCTTGTTTCGCAGCTTGTTCGAGAGTCGTCACGACAGGATCTTGGCCGACAACATCAGCGAAGGACTGCGGCCGGTACGTGCGGTAGAGGGACATGGGGAGAACAGTGTAACGCGGTTTGCGGCGGAAAGGAATCGAAGGGGGACCTGGTTGATTCTTCCCGATGCTCCTGCCATCCTGTGCGGGCTATGAAACGCCTCTCTTTCCTCTTCCTCGTCGCATTTCTGCTCGCGGCGTGCACGCCGAGCGACACGGAGACCACGCGCCCCCCGCTGGGCAACCCCGACGGCGTCGTGAAAGTGGTCGAGTATACCGATCTGCAGTGTCCTGCCTGTCGTGCGGTGCATATCGGGGTGGTGAAGCCGCTCCTCGCGAAGTACGGCTCGGTCATACGCTTCGACCTCAAGCATTTTCCGCTGCGTGCGCAGCATCGCTACGCTCTCGATGCCGCGGAATCGAGTGAGTGTGCGGCGGATCAGGGGAAGTTCTGGGAATTCATCGATCTCGCCTTCGAGAAGCAGGATGCGTTGAGCTATCCTTCATTGCTTGCGTGGGCTCAGCAGCTGAAATTGGATGGTTCGAAGTTCGAGAATTGCTGGAAGTCGCGTCGCAAGAAGGATCTCGTCCTCGCAGATTATAACGAGGGGCGCGCACTGGGCGTGGAGGGTACGCCGGCGTTCTTCGTGAACGGTGTGCAGGTTCAGGCCGGTTTCGATACGCTGAGTGCCGCGGTGGACAAAGCATTGGGAGGATATCAGCAGAGGCTGTGAGGTATGAGGTGCCGTGTTTGTGGCTCGGGCCTCTTTCATGGTTATTTGATTTTCCTTGCTGGAGGGGAAGGGCACCTTGCTTAAGTTCCCATTCCCCTCCAGCACCTCCTCATCCCTCCTAACGGCCATACCATGAAGTTCCTTTAGAGAACTGACTCCCCCTCGTTCATACCAAAGGAAGAAGGATAGGACAAAACACGAGGGGGGGTGGCGCGCCACCCTCTCCACGAAGAGGAGAGAGTCGGCTAGCAAGCGGTTTTCTTGCCTTTCACCTGCTTAGCTGTGCGAAACCGTAGAGACGGTCGAGTGTCGTGTCCCAGAGCACCAGCGTGCGCAGGATTGAGAAGTCCTTCACGTTCGGAACGGCGACTGTCTGCGCTCCGTAGGGGGATTGCAGCTCTCCCAGATCGACAGCCGTGGGATCGGGGAATGCGATGTCCCGCGGATCGACGGCGGTCGTGAGGTAGAGATGGAGAGACGGACCGGGTTCCGATTCAAATGTCGTGGAGAGGTAGAGAGTGTTTCCGAGCAGGAGCGCTCGTCCGCGGACGTACTCCTTCATCTCCGCGAATTCACCCGTCGCCCCTTCCCGCTGGACATCACGAGCTTTCTTCGCCCTTTCCATCCACTGTTCGCGCACTTGGTCGATGTCGGCTTTCTTCTCTGCATTTTCGATGAGCGGATCTTTCTGGATCTCCAGCTCGGTCATGCGATTCACCAATTCTTCCCCATAGCGTTCCGCGAACAGGGGATTGGTCATGTGGTCGCTCAGAGTCGGCCGCGCAGCGGAGCATCCGGCGAGGAGAGCGGGGCCAACGAGGAGAACACAGAAGTGTCTGAGTGCGGTATGCATGGGATGGGGGTGGGGGGAATGAGACATCACTCTTGCAGAAAGACGGCAGGTCATACAAGCAAATCGGTTGCGTGGGTTCCTCATGCAGAGATCGCATAATTCGTTTCAGATGCTCGCGCGGGGGATTTCTTCCTCGGCTGTTTCACCGTGGCTTGGTATCGCTCCGTTGGAGGAACCCCCGCCTGCTCCAGGACGCGCAAGCACCGCTTCATGCGGGGATGGAGGGAATCCACGATGTAGGCGTGCGCGCCGTATTCCACGTTTGTGGGGATGAGGGTCGACCAGTAGCGGAACCGCTCGCAGTCCTCCTCCTGCATCCGCGCGACGAGGGCACCGTGGCCTTCCTCCGAGACATGGAGAACCTGTGCGGAATTCGCACGTGTTTCCGTGTAAGAACGGATGGCCGGTTTCTGGTAGCTGTTCACATCCTGGTTCTCGAAGTCCTTTCCGTGCCCCTCCTCGACGCGCATGGCCGTCTCCTCTTTCGCGCTTGCACGCAACTGCTCCTCCCGCGCTGTATTAAGGTAGAAGTTCCGCCAGCACCAGCAGCGGTTGTACATGAGGGCGATGAGACAGCGGATTTTCCCCGCGCGGATGGCTTTCCAGTAGAGAGTGCGGAGACTGATGCTCGGGATGGAATCGATGACGGCATTCAGTTCCTCGTTGGCCGCATCCGGATCCAGCTCCTTCTGCGTGGAGGCGGATGTCGGACGGCTCTCCTTGAGATATCGCTTCATGGAGCGGAACTTCGCAAGATCTTCCTCCGAGAGATCGGCAACTTGCACCTGAGCGATCAGGTGAGCGGCTTCATCCCAGTCCTGGCAATCCAGTTCGCGGCGGATGGCGAGCAACTGCGGGTTCTCTTTGTCGATGTCCGTGAATCGTCGCTCGGCTTCTTCCACGTAGGCCTGACGACGGGCGAAGTGCCACTCGAGGAACTGGTCGGTGGTCACGAAGTGGAATCCGCGCGGCGTGCCCTCTATCGAGCGCTTCTTCTCGATACTGTCGAAGCGGTGTCGCACCTCCGCCCAGCGACCGATGAGACCGCTCAAGGAGTTCGCCCCGTCCCCGTGCACAAACGCGAGGAGCTTGTCGGAGTCCACGGTGCTCGAAACGATGCGCTTGAGCCACGTGCCTACCTTGTACTTCGACAGGACTTCATCGTGCGCTGCGGCCTCGAGCTTCCTATGCGCCTCTTCGAGCAGCACGGTGCGGTTCCTGCGATGCGCTTCCACGGCGGCGAGCGCTTCGTGCACCGCAGACCGCCACTCCTCGAATTTCTTGGCATTGGTGATGGATGTGAGTCGCTTCACGGCCGGCAGATTCTTGGCATCGCTGACTTCATGGATGAGCGTATTCAGTTTCTGCTGGTCACCGTAGAGTGATTCCCAGTTTTGCATGTACCGCGGGAAGCGCTCGGTGAGGAATTTCTCCTTTTCCCACCAGAAGTATGCTTTGGAGGCGAATCGCTTGCGCCAGTAGTCGGCGATCTCGGCGGAAATCCAGTGGCGGCCCGTTGCGCGCGTAATCATGCCGTCGAAGGTGCTCTCCATCGCTTTGATGTGTGCGGCGGTTTGAGGGATGTGTTCGGAGAGGTTCTCCCACAGGGCTTCGTAGCGCTGCTCGGACGTTTCTTTCCCCGCGAGGGCGAGCGAACGGTCCGAGAGCGCTTCGTCGCGGTAGAAAGCGAAATCCCGCTCTGTGTACATGCCCGACTTGGATGAAACGACGAGTCCGCGCAGGCGCTGAAGACATTCCTGTCGCGTCTCATCGCATCGTTCGTGCGCGAGCGACTCCTGCCAATCCTCCGCCTGCCGTGCTCCTTCGCCGTATCCCGTCTCAACGGCATGTTCGTACGATGATGATGATCGCGGCGTCATGGGTCTCCATTGTCGGGGTTTCGTCCGGCAGGAGCAATGGTCGAAGGCATCTTTTTCTATTCAGATCTTTCTTAAGATGCTAGGCTGCGGTTCCCCCATGATTCTTTCTGATCGAGATATCAAGAAGGCGATCGCTTCCGGGCATGTGAAGATCGAGGCTCCGGGCTTCGACGCCCTTGCCCACGTCCATGCGAGTTCCATGGATCTGCATCTGGGGAATGTCTTCAAACTCTACGAACACAGCAAATTCGCCGTGCTCGATCCGAAGAAACCCGAATCATTCCTCGGCAATATGCGCACGATCACGGTGGCCGGCTCAGACCCGTTCATCGTGCAGCCGGGCGAGTTCGTCCTCGGGGTGACGAAGGAGAAGATCACGGTGCCCGATGACCTCGTCGTGCGGGTGGAAGGGCGCAGTTCCTTAGGGAGACTCGGCATCATCGTCCATTCGACGGCCGGGTTCGTAGATCCGGGATTCTCCGGGACGATCACGCTCGAAATCTCAAATCTGAATCGCCTCCCCGTGGCGCTCTATCCGGGCATGCGCGTTTGCCAGCTGGCATTCGAGCAGATGTCGAGCCCCGCCCAGCAGCCGTATCATCTCAAACCCGGGAGCAAGTATCAGGGGCAGATGCTCCCTGAGGAGAGCCGGCTCGATAAGGATCCGGAGTTTGCGGAAAAGTGAGGGTGGTGTATCACGCCGTCCGAGAATGATGTGGTGGACAAAACTGGATGAAGTTCGAACTCAAACGAGGAGGGCCCTTCGACTCCGCTCAGGGTCATTCGACTCGAACCGAAGAAAATGGCTTCCTGTGGCTTGCCATGAGCGAGGCTCCGCAGAGCCGAGTCGAATGGTGGACGATACTGGATTCGAACCAGTGACCTTGCGGATGTGAACCGCACGCTCTAACCAGCTGAGCTAATCGTCCAGTGTATCCAAGGATCGATCGTATCGAACTCCGCGTGGCGCTTTTGTATCACGCCCCGCTTCGCGGGGCTAGGCCAATTGAGCCAATCGTCCGTTGTGTCTCTATTATAATCAACCGCACCGTTGCATGCATCTTATCTCCTCATTGGTGAGATTTGCCCTCAAGGAAGCCATCACATCCGTATCACTGGGAGGCCATTGAATGCGGTTCGTCTTCAATCGTTCAACAATGATTCGGAATGTGTAACCACTGACGCAAAAAGGCTTCAGAATGCTGTAAAAAAATGAAAAGCGCGCTATAGTGGCGCGTCAATTCACTTCAGGATTTCGTGAGTATCCGCAATATCGCCATCATCGCGCACGTTGATCACGGCAAGACGACCCTCGTCGATGCTCTCCTGAAACAGGGTGGTGCCTTCGCGGCGCACGAAGAGGTCGGAGAGCTGCTCATGGACAGCGCCGCGCAGGAAAAGGAGCGTGGCATCACCATCTATGCGAAGAACACGTCCATTCAGTACGGCGAATGCAAGATCAACATCGTGGACACGCCCGGTCATGCGGATTTCGGCAGCGAGGTGGAGCGCATCCTCCGCACGGTCGACTGCGTGGCGCTCCTCGTGGACGCGCAGGAGGGTCCCATGCCGCAGACGAAGTTCGTCTTGAAGAAGTCCCTCGAGTTGGGGATCAAACCCATTGTCCTCATCAACAAGATTGACAAGCCTGCCGCACGACCGATGGAAGTGGTGGAACGTGTCTTCGATCTCTTCGTCGCGCTGAAGGCGAACAATGAGCAGCTCGATTTCCCCTACCTCTTCACGGTTGCGCGGGAAGGCATCGCCAAGCGGACGCTCGACGACGATTCGCGCGATTTGAAGCCGTTCTTCGAGCTTATCATGGAGCGGGTCCCCGAGGCCGCTCAGAACTTTGATGCGCCGTTTCGCATGCAGCCGTCCAGTCTCGGGTATGACAACTACTTGGGTCGTCTTGCCGTCGGACGCGTATACGAGGGGCGTGGGAAAGTGGGGGACAAGGTGTTCGTGAAAACGGCGGACGGAAGTATGCGCACGGGGAAGATCACGAGCGTCTTCGTGTATGAGGGCCTCAAGCGGCGTTCCGTCAGCGAGGCGATCGCCGGCGACATCGTCATGCTCGCGGGCGTTCCGGATATTTACGTGGGCGAGACCATCACCACAGATCCCGATGCACCGGCGCTTCCGGCAATCCGGATCGACCCGCCGACGATCTCCATGAATTTCCTCGTGAACGATTCCCCCTTCGCGGGGCGGGAGGGAAAACTCGTGACCACCCGGCACATCCGGGAGCGCCTCCTCAAGGAGAAGGAGACGAACGTAGGGCTGCACATAGAGGAAATGTCGGGTACGGACAACTATCGCGTGTCGGGACGGGGAGAGCTGCACCTCTCGGTTCTCATCGAGGACATGCGGCGTGAGGGATTCGAGCTGCAGGTATCCCGGCCGGAAGTCATCTGTCGTGAAGTAGACGGCGTGCGGCAAGAGCCGGTGGAGCAAGTGGTCATCGACGTGCCGGAGGATTACGCGGGAACCGTCATCTCGATGCTCTCGCAGCGTAAAGGTGAGATGGTGGAAATGCGCACGGACGAGAAGCACACGCGTATGGAATTCACGGTGCCGACGCGCGGACTCCTCGGCATTCAGGGGGATTTCATCATCGAGACGAGGGGCGAGGGGATTCTCACGCACTCCTTCCTGCGCTACGAGCCGTACAAGGGCGATATTCCCGCGCGTCAGCGCGGGGCGATGATCTCCATGATCACGGGCGAGACGATGGCGTACTCGCTGTGGAAACTGCAGGAGCGCGGCCGCCTCTTCGTGAAGCCACAAACGAAAGTCTATGAGGGGATGATCATCGGAGAATCATCGAAGAGCGAAGACATGTCGGTCAATCCCATCAAGAACAAGAAGCTCACGAATGTTCGTGCATCGGGTACCGACGAGGCGCTCTCCCTCACTCCCGTGCAGCCGATGACGCTTGAACAGGCGCTTGAGTACATCGGTGACGACGAGCTCGTCGAAGTGACGCCGATGAGCATTCGTCTGCGCAAGAAGCACCTCGTCGATTACGAGCGCAAGCGCGCGGAGCGGGAAGGGGAGTGAGGGTGGGTGAATCGTGGTAGCATCATAACTGTTTCCCCCATGCTTTCATGATTCTCTCCCCCTTCCCCGGCACCCCCCTCATCACGCAGGGGACCGGTCAGCACCCAGAGATCTACAGCCAGTACGGCTACCTTGGACATAACGGGATCGATTTCAATGCCCCCGTGGGAACGAAAGTCTATGCGCCGCATGACGGGGTGGCGACGGTGAAGGACGACGGCGCAAACGGCTATGGACTCTACGTCGTCATCGACGGGCCCGCGCGTCGCAGTTTGCTCGCGCACCTGAGCAAAGCGCTCGTGAAGAACGGAGAGGCGGTCTATCAGGGCAATCCCGTGGGCTTGAGCGGCAAGAGTGGCAGCTCCACCGCTCCGCACCTGCATTGGACCTACAAGCTGCTGAAAAACGGCGTCGTGCAGAATAAGAACAACGGATATGACGGTGCGATGGATGCCACGGAGGTGACGCGTTTGTGGCTTCCGCAGAACATGCATCACGATTCCCAGTACACCGACGATGCGAGGCCCTACCTCTCCATGACGTTCGCGTCGAATCAGTACATCAAGAACACGGGAGCAACCACATAAAGCGCGGGTTCGCGCGTTCCATCGAACAATCTGTTAGACTTCCCTGCATGTCCGTTTCATCGCATCGCATCCTCTACGTCGATGATCACCTGCTCGCGGTCGACAAATTGAGCGGCGAGCTCGTCGTGCGCGGGAGCGGCGAGGTGGGGAAGCTTCCTCTCTATGATTTCCTGCGCAAGGATCATCCGGGACTGAGGGTCTTGCACCGTCTCGATTTCGAGACGTCGGGGGTCGTGCTCTTCGCTCGTACGAAGGCCGCGTACGAGACGGTGATCACCTCCAAGTTCTTGAGTTGGGTGAAGACGTATCGGGCGCTCGTCATGGGGCAGGTTTCGCGCTCAAGCGGCATGATCACCGTACCGCTTCCTTCCCGAGGAAAGGGCGAGGTGCGTGCCGT
>Ga0156799_103_pt1 | contig 9599 bp, 9 predicted proteins | sample RifOxyD2_FD_112100 | JGI IMG/M metagenome (GOLD analysis project Ga0156799, IMG submission 112100) | Candidatus Peribacteria bacterium RIFOXYD2_FULL_58_15 | reverse complement strand
AAGATCGATCTTCTCAAAGGAGAGAAGCGCCTCGAAAAGGTTGCGGAAATTCGTGCACAGCTGCCCTTCTGCCGCTTCGCGCCCGTCATCCCCTGCTCCGCTCTCTCTCGCGACGGCCTTCTCAAGATCTTCGACGTCATTGGGACAGTCCAAACGAACCGCTCACGGCGCATCCCGATCAAGGATTTGCGCGCGTGGTACGCGGACGCGATCTACGGCCGACCCATGGGCGCGCTGCGGGCGAAGTACATCACCCAGGCCGAGGATCCGCCGCCGACATTCGTGCTGTTCGTGAAAGACCCGAAGGCCGTGCGCTCCAGCCAGCTTAAGTATCTGGAAAACTCCCTCCGATCCCTCTTCGCCTTCGAGGGCACACCGATACGGTGGGTGACGAAGAAGGCGAGGAAAGAGGGGTAGGGTTAAGATTAGGGTTAGGGGGAGATGCTTCACGTGCAATAACGTCAGTGGCTATTTATTCTTCAGCCCTGACCCGAACCCTGATTCCTAACCCTTTCTTCTTATCCCCTCCCGATCCTGCTATCCCTCACTCTCCCGTCCTCATGGATCGGCAGCGGGAAGGCCGCAATGGCGACTTCGAGCTTCTCGATCAATTTCTCCGGATCATCGTCCATGACCATGTTCGGCGGAATCTTGCGCTGGCAGAGATTCACGACAATGTTCTCGATGGAATTTGAGATCCCTCCCGAATTCGTGAGGATGGCGATGGGGCGCCCCTCATCGTAGGCGATCGTGAATTCGTTCAAGGTCCCGATGCCGCCGCCGACGAAGACCACACCGTCCGAGGAACGGATGTTGATGATGTCACGCTCCATGAACCCCTGTCCCGTGTAGATCATCATGTCATTGTCGAGGGGCGACTGGTACTCATTGAGGTGTTCGTATTCGGAGAAGGCAGGCGAGATGCCGATCGTGAGACCGCCTGACTCTTTGGCCCCGAGGAGCGCGTCGTGCGGCAGTCCGGGGCACGCCCCGTTAATGAAGATGTATCCGCGCTTGCCGATGGCGCGTCCGAGGTTGCGCGCCTTTTCCTGCGCGATGGGATCGGAGATTTGCGGACCCGATGCGGATCCCATGACACCGATCTTCAGCTTGTGCTGCGAAACCATATGGGGGAGTGTAAGGAGAGGATGCTCAAGATGCACTTGCGTCATCGCTGTCATCCGCATCCGGTTCAACTGCCTGCTGACCGGACACAGGCTCTCGCTGTTCCGCGGGAAGATTTTCGAGACGGATCTTCGCCGTCCCGTTCTCCTGCGTGTACTGGATGCGCACGTTGAGCGCCGGAACTTTGCTCATGCCCTCCGGCGGAACGAGTGCGGCCCAGCAGAAGATGCCGATGCCGAGGAAGAAGAGGATGTATTTTTTCATACTGTTATTATTATAACATATATAATGATTATAGGCAATAATCATCAAAACGGTGATTATCCCTTCTGAGCACGTACACAATCGTGTCATCCTGAGTTCGTCGAAGGATGACCGATGGCGTGTCATGGTTCGACGGACTCACCATGACACGTGCTGTAAAGGGATAATCGCTATCAAAACCACGCCTACAGCCCTCACGGGGCTGCTTTTCCTACTGCGCAGCTTTCTTGGCGGCCTTCAGTTCGGCCGCTTCTTTTTTGAATGTGCGCTTGGCGTTGGATACAGCAGCCTTCACCTTCGTATAGGTATTCTTCGCGGCAGCGTAAGCCGTCTTCGAATCCGCGACAGCCTGCGCCGCTTCCGTGTACGCACTCTGCGCCGTCAACATCTCTGCCATCGCATCAGCTTTTTCACCGGAATCGGCACCTTTGAGTGCCGACTTGGCGGCGGATGCCTCCTGCTTCGCCTCCGTCTTCTCACTCTTCGCTTCTACATACGCATCTTTCGCCTCGTCGAGAGCGTCCTTCGCATCGTTGGCCGCCTCCTGTGCGGCAGCGAGCTCGGCTGCTGCGATATCGTTATGCCGCTGGGCGACGAAGAGGGCATCCACTCCGGAATCGCCTCCGTTTGAGTAAGCGGCACTGCATATCGCACCATTCCCTCCCGGTCTTTCTATACAAGGTCCATGCACAGGCTCGCACACCGCTTCGCATTTCGCCTCATAGGTCGCACCCGGATTGGTGCACGGAGAGATCTTGCCCGAATAGCCGCCGGCAGTCATGCAACACTGCGCCAGCCCCGGAGCACACGGGATGAACTTCGGAGATTCTGGTTCTAATTGCCCGATGGTGCAATCCTCATTGTCGGTCGTCCATCCATAATCCACACACTTTCCTGAGTACATTTTGCACCACTTTTCATTATAGCCACTCACGGTACAAACAAGTTCGCCGCGTTGTTCTTGATACGTTTGTGATAGCTTACAAATGAGATAAACGTTATTCGGAGCCTTCCGCACACAGTTCCACTTACCCCCCTCGGGTACAACAGGGAATCGTGCGAGCAAATTGCGTTGCGAGAGAATTCCCAATCCGACAGCTCCGGCAGCTGCAAGGGTGAGGGCACCTATCGAAATGATGCGGCAGGTAGTTTTCATGTGTATCTTTATGAAAGGATCTTTAATATTATAGCACTTTTCGTCTAGATAGAATATCCTTTTGGCCACATAAATCGCATCTTTCAACTGCACATTGATGTCACTGCGCAGCCTTCTTGGCGGCTTTGAGGGCGGCAGCCGCGCTCTTCAGCGTCCGCTTGGCAGCAGACAAATCGGCCTTGGCTGTTGCATATGCCGTCTTCGCTGCAGCATACGCCGTCTTTGCATCCGTGACGGCCTGCACCGCTTCCGCGTATGTGCTCTGCGCCGTCAACATCTCTCCCATTGCCCCTGCCCTCTCATCAGTATCGGCCCCCTTGAAGGCTGATTTGGCTGTGGATGCTTCCTGCTTTGCCTCAGTCTTCTCGCTCTTCGCTTCCTCATAAGCATCCCTAGCATCGTCCCGAGCACTCTTCGCATCTTCTACGACTTCCTGCACCGCGGAGAGCGCCTCCGTCGCGGCATCGTAATCCCGCTGGGCACCAGCGACATCGCCGGTTTCGCCGCCCGAGTTGGGGTTCGGTGCGGGTAATGTATCACAGCGCCCCTTGATACATATGGGTTTGCCCCTGCCCCACACAGGCATACACGCCAAACATATCGGTTTCCAATCGCTACTACTACAGGCAGTAGTACCCGAATAGCCGTCGGCGGTCATGCAACACTGCGGCGGGTCGGGGGCGCACGGAATCTCCTCCGGTTCCTCCCCCGCTATCCAGATAGTGCAATCCTCGTTGTCAGTGCCCCATCCCCGATCAGAGCATCTCCCCGTGTTTGTATTGCACAATTTCCTATCGTGGCCACTGACCGTACAGACGAGTTCCCCGCGTCGATCCCGATAGGTTTTCGATCGCTGACATTTGAGATTAACCCAAGGCATATGCTCATTCTCTGGAGGGGTATACTTCGCGCAACTCCACTCACCCCACTCGCCATCCTCGGAACCGGAGGTTTGTGCGAGCAAATCGCGCTGCGAGAGAATCCCCAAACCGACAGCTCCGGCAGCTGCAAGGGTGAGGGTACCTATCGAAATGACACGGCAGGTAGTTTTCATGTGTATTGATATGAAATGACATCGATATTATAGCACAAATCGTCCTTAAGTGGAATATCTTCCAACCTCCGTACCCTCGAGCTTTTTCAGCGATCCTCCCCGTATATAGAGGTACCGGTTGAGATTCTGCTCCTCATTCGTCACCGCATAGTGGATCTGCCCGTCTGATCCATGCAAGTAATACCAGTACTTCGACTCCTCCGGCCGGAGGGCTGCACGGATACTTAAGATGCTGGGACTCGCGATCGGCCCGGGCGGAAGACCCTTAAACTTGCGCGTGTTGTAATCGGAGGCGACGTTGAGATCGCCGGCCGTGAGCGTGCCGGTGGGCTTCTCGAGGATGTAGCGCACGGTCGCATCCACGCCGAGCCCGAGATCCGCATCGAACCGCTTCCACAGGATGCCGGCAATGACCGGCCGCTCGTCATCGTTCCTGGACTCCTTCTCGATGAGCGATGCCATGACGATGATGTCCGAGAGGGATCTCTCACTCTCGTCGAAGTTCGCTGCGAGTGTCTGGACGACCTTCCGGTCAAACGTCGTCAGCAGCCGCTCGAGGAAGAACTTCGGCACGAAGTCAGCGACGCTCACATAGTACGTATCCGGGAAAAGGTACCCCTCGAGACGTCCCCCGCGATCCGCCAGACCCTCGCCCTCAGGAAGGAAAGTGAACGTGGAGAAGTCGCACGTCTGCGCGCAGCGCAGCAGCGCGCCGGAGGCGATGACGCCCTTCTCCGTGAGCAGCGCATCGATGTCCTTCACGGTGAAACCCTCCGGGATGGTGATGATGAGCTCCTCCGCCTTGCCGCTCTGCAGCAAATCAATGATCTCCGTTACTGATTGCGACGGACGCAAGACGAACTTCCCGGCCTGGAGCGAGCTCTGCGCTCCGCCGAACCGCACCGCGAGGGTGAATGCGAGGGAAGAGCGAATGACGCCCTTCTCTTCGAGGAGCGCGGCGATCTGCTTCACAGCTGTCCCCTGCTCGATCTTCACCGTCCGACGATCCTGGCTGGCCGAATCGACGGGGCGCAGGGAGAAGCTATACCAACCGAAGCCGGCGGCGATCACCAGTATTGCGATGAGGAGGATCTTCTTCATGGCAGAGGAATAGTAGGGAAAGAGAGGAAAAAAGTCATGGTGCCCCGAAGTGGAACAAGATTCATCCCCTCCCGACGGGAGGGGATGAAGGGGAGGGGGTCAATTGGAGAGATGCTCAAGCACATGCATGAGCTCCGCAAGAACGTCGTCGATTGCTGTACATGTTTGCCTGTTTCCGAAGCGAATTACTTCAAATCCGTGTGCGCGGAGATAGCGCTCCCGCTTCTCGTCGTATTCCTGAACACCCAGTTCATAATGAGAGTCACCATCAATTTCAATGATCAGCTTTCTCTCAACACAAAGAAAATCTACAACGTATGGACCGAATGGAACCTGACGTCGGAATTTGCATCCATAGAAACGCTTTGAACGCAGTCTCTTCCACAGTACTTTCTCTCCCGGCGTCTGATCTTTGCGAAGACTGCAGGCAAAGCGCACCTTCGGTCGCCGTGTTGTGCGAGCAGTATTGCGAAGCACGGTGGAAGCATATCAGACAACCGGACCCCCTCTCCCTAACCCTCTCCCGTCGGGAGAGGGAATGATGCCATCACAGAAGATAATAGAGCGAGCTCTCTCACACTCCCCCCTTGATCTTCGACTCCGTCGGGAATCCCATCTCCCCCATCACCCCCTGCATGCGTTCGGAAGCGACGATCTGCGCCTTCTTCAGGGCACGATTCAAAGCATCCAGGAGATTCGCGGCGATGGATTCGCGCGAAACATCAGGGGCGATCTCGATCGAGACCACGTCCATCTCCGCGGAGACGACGACTTTCACGCCGCGGGCTTCCGCCTCGACGTGGATTTTCTTGAGTTCCTTGCGCACTTTCTTCGCCTCGCGCTGGAGGCGGAACATGTCTTTGATCTGGGAGAAGGATGGCATACGGGAGGGATTGTACAGGGGGAGCAGGAAGAGGACTAGGGTTAGGGTTAGGGTTAGGGTTAGGGTTAGGGTTAGGGAAATCGTTTTGATGTTCTGTTGCAACACCCCTCATCCTAACCCTAATCCTAATCCTATCTGGTGATCCCGATGCGATCCTCAATCTCTTGGTCCACGAACGCTTTCTTGCGTCCGTACTTCATCCGGCTGTACTCCTTGATGAGTCCGGCGAGCTTCTCGTTCCTTTGGGACTCGTCGTAGAACGTCGCCATGTTGAAGGGGCGCGAGGGAACGTTGCTGATGTTCAGCTTACTGTAGCAATTGAAGTTCGGAATCCCGATGACATCCTGCTCAGTGAGCACCGGCGCGAATTCCTTGGCCATGTACTCGGCATCCTCCGCGCCGATCTTGAAGCTCATGATCGTGCCGACGTTGCCGAAGACGGCGTCGCGCATCTGCGTCGAGGACTCGCCGTACGCCGAAGTCTTGCCCACGAGCTGTCCGATGTACTGATGCGCCATGATGAGCGCGAGCTCGTACTTGCGTGCCTCGGAGAGAATGGTGACGAACGCGTCCGTGATGAAGTTCTGAAATTCGTCGACGTAGAGGTAGAACCTCCGACGCTGATCCTGTGGAATATCCGCACGGGAGAGCGCCGCCATGTTCACCTTGTTCACGAAGATCAAGCCCAACAGCTGTGCATTCGTGTCGCCGATCTTGCCTTTGCTCAAGTTCACGAGGAGCACTTTGCCGCTGTCCATGATCTCGCGGATATTGAATCCGCTCTTGGGCTGACCGATGATGTTGCGCATCGTCGTGTTCGTGACGAAGGGGCCGAACTTCGCGGAGAAGTACGGGATCATCTCCTCCTTCTCGCGCGCACCGGTCTTCTGGTACTCGTGTTCCCAGAAGCTCCGCACGACGGAGTTGCGGCACTTCGCCACCTTGTAGCGGTTGAACTCCTCGTCCACGAACAATCGCGGCACGTCGATGAGCGTGGCACCCTCCTCCTCATCATCCATGAGCGTGAGACAGCCGTTGCGGAAGTAGTGCTGGATGCGCGGGCCGAAGATCTCGTTGCCGAAGAGCTTGATGAAGATCTCCATCGCATCGATGGAGGCACGATCCTTCTCTTCGTCGGTCTTGGCTTCGAGAAGGTTTAAGCCCATGGGCCGCTCGGAATCCGCCGGGTCGAAGAGGACGATATCCTTCGCCCGCTCCTTGGGCACGTGCGCGAGCGCGTCCTCGATGAGATCGCCGTGCGGATCCACGATGCACACGCCGTCCCCGTTCGCGATGTCCTGGCGGGACATCCACGAGAGGAGTGCGGATTTTCCCGAGCCGGACTTACCGATGATGTACTGGTGGCGGGTGCGATCCTTCGGGAGGAAGCGGATGGGCGTCTTCGCCCCGCGGAAGATGTTCTCGCCAAGCGTAATCCCCTCCTTCGGAGCATTCGGCGGCGGCGGGAGCGCCTTAAATGTGGTCCACTGGATGATCGGCATCTTGTTGTAGCGACTGTCCGGGAAGTGGTACAGACCCGCGAGCTCCTTCTCGACGAGCAGGCACTCCGGCGCGAAGAACCCGTTGATGCGCCGCTTCCACAGGTAATGAATCAGAGGAGCGTTCCACGCAAGCGGGAAGAAGTCCACGAACATGCGATTGTTCACAAAATAATTGCCGTAGAGGTCTTTGAATGAGTTGAACGCAACCTGCATGTTGTCCGTCATCTCGATGGCGCGCTGATACGTCTTCGCGGAGGCGAGGATGCGGATGGATCCGTGGTAGAAGCTCATGCCCGCCTTCTCCCCCATGCGCTTGAAGAGTTCCTCCTGCGGCTGGATCATGCGGACGTACTGATCCCCGCTGGATGCACCCGGCGCGAACGTCTTGCCGTCGGCTCCCGTCGCCACCCCGCTGAAGATGGAAACGAGCGTGGAGAGGATGGGGATGTGCGAGATCCACGAATCTTTCTTCCCCTTGAATTGCATGGTCGCGAAACGTTCCGCCTTCTTGCCCCACTTGCCCGAGAAGGACGGCGTAAGCGTGAGTTGGATCGCAGCGGTATCTGCTTCCTCCATCTTGCTCAGAACGTTCGCGATGCCGTTCAAGGGATCGTCCTGCATCTGCTCGTAGAACCGGAGCGGATACATGAACTTCTTCTTGAAGGCCATCGTGTACCCGACGAGCTTGGAGCCCTTGGGCCAGATGACGGGCGTTTTGGACGGATAGACTTCCGCTTCGGGATAGAACGCAGTGATCTGCTTCTCGGCGATGGACGCGAGGCTCGGCTGCGTGACGACATAGAACGTCAGCTGCCCCTTCTCGATGTACATCTCGAAACTCAAGATGATGTACCGGAAAACCCAGAAGTGGATCATCTGCCAAAAATTGAGACTGCGAACTTCCCACAGCGCGCGGTAGAGCTGCTCCATGACCGCCACCTTCTCCTTGAAATCCTTCTCCGTCCGCTTCTCCTGATCGCCCTTGCTGTCGTTGCGCGGGAGAATGACCCTGAGCGCCACCAGTGAAGGGGCCTTGAAGTGCTGATAGAGATACCGTCCGTAGTACACGAACAGTCTCCAGCAGAAGTACACCGTGACGATGAGCAGGGTGTTGTTGAGCGGCGCATCGATGAACCACCTCCATGCCGTTCCCCAGAACTGCGCCTTCCACAAAGTCGTCGTCACGATGACCGTGAGCCATAGAACCGGCCAGAAGAAGAATCTCAGGAATGCGACCACGGAGGGAGAGTTGTGGGTATGAGAATCCTCTTATTGTAGCAGAAAACACTCCTTTCGGGTAGGCCCATTTCATGCGGTCATTTCCCTACCGTCCCGCATCCCGTCACCTCCATCACCATCTCGCGCCGCCCGCCTTCGGTTGCCCCAAACGTGAAGACGTAGCGCCCGACTTCCGCGGGCGTGAAGGTGAATTGTTCGCCGGGGAGCACCCAATCCTGCACGCGTTTGCTCACCCCGTTGGGATAGACGATCCCTCGCACGACGAAAGCGCGATTGGCCATGAGGACAAGGGGCTTGCCCAATTCAGCCGTGCGCGGGACGCCGCGCCGCAAACGCACGTCTCTCATGATGCGCTGTTGATAGAGAACTTTCTCCAGAGAACAACTGTCGACGATACTCGCGTCCCCGATGCGTTCGAATGTCGCGCGGAGTATGCCGCGGCTGCGCTCCTCGATCGTCGTGAAGGCTGCCAGACTCAAATCCATGTCCCGCCCCTCTACGTAGGGACCGCGATCGTTGATCCGCACCACGACGCTCTTCCCGTTCGCCTCGTTCGTGACTTTCACGAGCGTGTTATGGGGAAACGTACGATGCGCGGCAGTGAGAGCATGCATATCGAAGCTCTCGCCGAACGCCGTGCCCTTTCCGTGGAAATCCTCCGCGTACAGACTCACCTCGTGCACCTCCGTGCTCAGCATCGTATCGAGAGCGCGCATGAGGGTGATGAGCGCCTCACGATTGCCGAGGGGCTGCCGCATGCTCGCGTCATTCTGTGTGATGGGATATCGCCCGAGGAGTGCCGGCATATTCTCCAGCGTGAGCTGATCGAGATCATCGATGTTCCGCGTGCGAAAGAGCCACAGAAGCGCATCCTCCTTGAGCAGAGGTTCCTCCGGGCGGAAGAGCCCGGACGTATCGTCGAGAATCCCCCGAACCAACGCATAGCCGATTTCCCGCGCACCGAGACTACTCGCATCCACGTCTTCAAAAGTCTCTTTTGTCTCTTCGGCCAAGCGATCGATAGAGTCCCACAGAAGGAGAAACCCATCGCGTCGCGAGAGGGCATCCTGCGCGAAGGCCGCGAAGGGTACGAGCACGAGAAAAGAAGCAATCAGCAATCGACGCACGGAAGTAGCTTGGAGGAAAGATCTCCGAAGTGCAATTGACGGTTCACTCTCATAACAGGCATGAAAAGTCGGCACCCTGCGAGCCAGAGCCGAACAACGCGCGGAGGGAAGGGAGGGGTCGGAAGGGGGGAGGGAAACCGAACGGTTT
>Ga0156799_112_pt2 | contig 10470 bp, 8 predicted proteins | sample RifOxyD2_FD_112100 | JGI IMG/M metagenome (GOLD analysis project Ga0156799, IMG submission 112100) | Candidatus Peribacteria bacterium RIFOXYD2_FULL_58_15 | reverse complement strand
TCCGCCGGATCTGCGTCCGATGGTGCAGCTCGACGGCGGCCGCTTCGCCGCGTCGGACCTGAACGATCTCTACCGCCGCGTCATCAACCGCAACAACCGCTTAAAGAAGCTCATGAGCATCGGCGCGCCGGAGGTGATCTGCCGCAACGAGAAGCGCATGCTGCAGGAAGCGGTCGATACGCTGCTGAATAACTCCGCCCGCGCGGGCAAGACCCTCTTCACCGCGGGGGACCGCAGGAAGCTCCGTAGCCTCTCCGACATGCTCAAGGGCAAGCAGGGCCGCTTCCGCCAGAACCTGCTCGGCAAGCGCGTGGATTACTCCGGTCGCTCCGTCATCGTCGTCGGACCGCACCTGAAACTCAACCAGTGCGGCTTGCCGAAGGAGATGGCGATGAAGCTCTTCAAGCCGTTCGTGATCGGTCGCCTCATCCGCGAGGAGCTCGCGCACAACGTGAAGGGCGCCGAGCGTCTCGTGCAGGACGGCGGCAAGGAGGTGTGGGACATTCTCGAGGATGTGATCAAAGACAAGTACGTGCTCCTGAACCGCGCGCCGACGCTCCACCGCCTCGGTATCCAGGCCTTCAAGCCGCGACTTATAGAAGGTCTCGCCATCCAGGTGCACCCGCTCGTCTGTGCGGCATTCAACGCCGACTTCGACGGAGACCAGATGGCCGTACACGTGCCGCTCTCCGAGAAGGCGCAGAAGGAGGCGCATGAGCTCATGTCCGCTTCGACGAACGTGCTCAAGCCTTCCGCGGGCGAACCGGTCATCAACCCGTCGCAGGACATGGTGCTCGGCTGCTACTTCCTCACGAAGATGCACAGCGGCAGGAAGGGGGAGGGGATGGTCTTCAGTTCTCCCGAAGAGGCGATCATGGCGCATGAGCATGAGGTGGTGGATTTGCAGGCGAAGATTTCCGTGCGTATCACGGATGCGGAGGGCAATGCGCAGATGCACGAAACGTCCGTCGGACGCCTCTACTTCCGCGAGATCGTGCCGCCGGCAATGGGCTTCTACAACGAGACGCTTAAGAAGGGATCGCTTTCGCGCATGATCCACCACGCCCTCGACGTCGTGGGGATCGAGGAGACCGTTGCCCTCGCCGATCGCATCAAGGACATCGGCTTCGCCTACGCGACGAAGTCCGGCTTCTCCATCGGCTCCACCGACATGCTCATCCCGAAAGAGCGCGAGGAGATGATCAAGAACGCCAACGAGAGCGTGCGCCAGATCAACAACTACTACTGGAAGGGTCTCATCACGGCGGACGAGCGCTACAGTCACGCCATCCGCATTTGGTCGCAGACGAAGAACGACGTGTCTGCCAAAATGATCGAGGAATTCCTCCGGCACGAGGAGAACCCGATCACGTACGTGATCGACTCCGGCGCCCGCGGCAACTGGGGACAGGTGACGCAGCTGACCGGCATGAAGGGGTTGGTCGCCAACCCGTCGGGCCGCACGATCGAGCTGCCGATCCAGTCCAACCTCAAGGGCGGCTTCTCCGTGCTCGAGTACTTCATCGCCACGCACGGAGGACGCAAAGGAAAGTCCGACACCGCTCTCAAGACCGCGGAAGCGGGCTATCTCACACGCCGTCTCGTCGACGCCGTGCAGGATATCCTCATCCGCGAGGAGGACTGCGGCAGCAAGGAGGTGCACATGGTGAGTCGCTCGGAGTCCGAGCAAATCGGCGAGAAGTTCGAGAGCCGCATCTTCGGCCGGACGCTCGCGCAGGATCTGTCCGTCAACGGGAAGGTCGTCGCGAAGCGCGATGACGAGATCGACAACCAGCTCCTGAAGCTCATCAACGATCACAAGGTCGATGCCATTCCGGTGCGCTCCGTCATGACCTGCAAGACCCGCAAGGGCATCTGCGTGAAGTGTTACGGGCGCGATCTCGGAGACAACGACACGGTGAAGATCGGCACGCCGGTCGGCATCATCGCTGCGCAGTCCATCGGAGAACCGGGCACGCAGCTGACCATGCGCACCTTCCACATGGGAGGTGTCGCCGAAGGCTCGGACATCACGCAGGGTCTTACCCGCGTCGAGGAACTCTTCGAGGCCCGTTCGCCGCGCACGCCCGCCGTCCTCGCGGACATCGCGGGGAAGGTGAAGGTCACCCACTCGGGCGGCCGCACCTTCGTGAACATCATCGCCATGGAGAGAGGGGAGGATAATTACCGCATTCCTGCGGGGTACGTCATCCAGGTGAAGAAGGGGCAGACCGTCAAAGAGCGTACCGTGCTCGCCAAATCTTCCATGGACAAGTCGACGGTGAAGGCTGCGGTGGCCGGTAAGGTTTCCGAGGCGGAAAACGGGATCGTGAAGGTCCATCACGGGGAGATCCAGGAGCGCAACTACGAGTTCGGTCCGCGCGAGTCGCTCTTTGTCAAAACGGGCGACATGGTGGATGTCGGGCAGCCGCTCAACGTCGGTCACTTCAATTTGCAGGAACTCCTCGAGAAGAAGGGGCCCTACTCCGTCCAGCGTTACATCGTGCACGAGGTGCAGCACATCTACGCATCGCAGGGGCAGACGATCAATGACAAGCACCTGGAGATCATCGTCCGCAAAATGTTCTCCAAGGTCCGCATCCTCGATGCAGGGGCAACACCGCTCGTGCCCGGCGAGACCGTGGATCTCGGCGACGTGATCTACGAGAACGATCATCTCAAAGCCAAGCAGAAGCCCGCCACCTTCGAACCGCTGCTGCTCGGGATCACGCGCGCCGCGCTCGCAACGGATTCATGGCTCTCCGGCGCATCCTTCCAGGAAACCATCCGCGTGCTTGTGGAAGCAGCGACTACGCGCCGTGTCGACACGCTCCAGGGCTTGAAGGAGAACGTGATCATCGGCCGCCTCATCCCCACGGGCGAGGTCTACCGCGCCCGGTTCGTCGGAGGGGTGGAGGTGAAGGGGGGAGACAAGGAGGAGTGAAAAAAGCCTTAAGCCCTAAGACTTAAGCCAAAAGCTTGGGTCTTTCGGCTTATATTTGGAGCCTCTGAAAAACGCCCTTCGAGACGGCCCAGTGTGTCATGCCGAGGAGGAGCCTCGCGCATGCGAGGCGACGTCTCGAAACACAGACACGCTGGGCCTCCTCAGGGTGACACGTTTTTCAGAGGCTCCATGCATATTGCTGCACCACATCTTTTGTGCTACAATACTGAAGAACACACACATGCAACCCACGATCGCCAATCCGGTGGCGCGCAGCCTCTATAACGCCCTCATGGGTGAGATCGAACCGGATCTGCGTCTGGACGCTACCGGGGCCACTGCGGCCAAACTGGCTGCGATGTCCCCCGAAGAGCGAAGAATTCAGGTTGCCCGTTACGAAGAGGCCTATGCGACATTTCACCAGCGCTGGCCGAAATTTGTGGAAGAGTCGAAGGAGCGGGTGAAGCTGATCATGAAGATGTTCCGGTCGTTCAAGGAACATGAGGACGACAGAGCGACGGATATCCTTGAACAATCTCTCAACTCCTTTCCTTCGGCATCATGAGTCACTTCGGGTTCTCCTCATCGGAGCGGAGGCTGCTCCATAAATTGACCGGAGGGGCCCCGGACAAACTGCCCATTGTACGCGGTGACAAGGCCTTCGATCCGGAGTCGAAAACATGGAAGGAACAGGAGGGCAAAGTCGTGTACAAGAGCAGAGAACAGCTGAAGGAGGAATTCCGGGCGAAGCTTCAGAATATCTTTGAACGCAATCGCAGGCGGGATTTTGCGAAGAATGCCAACGATGAGTGGGAGCAACACGCGAAGTATGCGTACCTCCACAAATATCCCCCCCAGCCTCGTGGCAACAAGCCCCGGGGACAGCATCTGCTTGACTGGAACTATCGTCACAGTCAGATGACCCACACGAAGCACGAGTTCATCTCCGGACAGATCGTCAGACAGGAAGCGCAAACCGAAGGAGCGGATTCCTTTGAGACTGCTATGGAAGAGAGGTTTGGTTTGGATCCGGATACCGCGAAGTCCGGATTCGATGCTGCACTGAACGACGTGGTGGACAGTATCATGGAGGACGAGAGATTTCAGAGGGGGGTGGCGAGCTTCACCAAAGTGAGCGAGCTGGCATTCCGGCGTTTCGGGGAACAGCTCATGGATACGGACAATCTGTGGGCGAGCAACGATATCCCGCCCGAGTTCAAGAATCTCTGGAAGCGCGGGAATGACGGAAAGTATGCCCTCCATGCGCCCGGCGCGTACGAGAACGGACGTCTGGTGAAGGATTCTTCGGATCCGTATGAGCGTTTCACGGGGCCGAGAAAAGACAAAAATTATCTCTACCAGCACGAGGTCGATCAGCTGGATCCCAACGAGTGGAAGCGTCTGGATGAGACGGTCGATTTGCGCATCCGCACTTCCACCGATGCGGACGGCGAGAAGTTCGGCAAGAGAATGGCCGATGCCATCGGCTATGATGTGGAGAAGCCGAAACTCAATGAATTTGCACATTTCCGCGAGGTGAAGCATGACTCCCCGGCGATTCCCGGGCGCATCTTCATGTTCTCCATCGACAAGGCGGCTGACCGGAAAGTGCCGGCCGATGAGCTCAAAACCATCAATAAGTCAGGCCGGGAAGGGATCGTCGTCGTCGATCAGGATGGCAGGATCCAAAATGCCGTGCATTTCGAGCAGGTCGATCGGCGGATGGACTTGATGAAAACCGATCCGGAGGGGCAGAAATTCTTGCGGATGTTTCCGCGATTGGGGGATGCGGGGGCCGCCTTCGACGAACAGCAGTACGTCACGGACTTCGCGACAAATCTGGCGTATCGGGATGCCGTCAAGTACGCGGATCCCAAACTCAAAGTAGTGATGGATCGCTACGAGCGTCTCAGTAAGATCGATGCGACAATGGAAGACGTGATGACGAAGCAGGGGCTGACCAAAGCGAATTTCGAGGGGAGGGCACATTTGGCATTTCCAGATCCAGCCAAGAGAAACGCAGTGGTCGATGCGCTGGCGAAGCTCGCGAAGAACACTTCGCCGCAGACCATCGGTGACATCATGCGCTACTTTTCCGTGGAAATGGGCATGGAGGGGGAGGCGGATCTGGTTCCGCAGAAGGGTCTTGGGACGCTCGTGCACGAGAAGTATATGACCATGTAGGGCTCTCTTCCGGAGCCCTCTCTGAAGCCATTTCGAAGCTCTTTTGAGGGATGCGAAGCCCCTTCTCAGGGGGGCAGAAAAGTGCTATACTATTCATGATGAAACAAACAGCAATACAGGATGCAGCCATGAAGGATGGGTGGCTCTACGATGCGATCATGGAGGTGATTGAGCCGGAGCTGACCGAGCAGTCCATCGGGACGCTGGATGGCACGTATCGAAGCGAATCGAAGGATGCGCATGCCAAGCGCATGGCGCGCTACGATCGGGCGTTTGCAGCGTTCGACGACGTGCTCACCTCTCTGGGGGCCGGCATGATCGAGAAGACGCGTGCGCAGGGTCGCGGCAAGAAAGCGGCCGTGCATAAGCAGGAGGAGAAGGAGCGCGGGGCAACCCTTTCGAAGCTCGAACAGGATCTCGATTCCTCTCTCTCCTGATGCACTCTGAACCGCTCCATACATTCGGCCGGATGCTCTCAGATTCCCTCTTCCGCGAAGCGCGGATGCTGCGGGAGGTGCCCGCAGAGGGGCCGAGGAATGCTGCGGAAAAAGTGGAGGCGGAAAGATTTATGGAAAACTATCGGAAGAGGAAAGGGGAAGCGACTCGGGTGGAGGAGAGACTGAAGACTTTGCGGGAAGCACATCCGGACGACCCCGAGCTCGGTCGCGATCGTGTGAGAGGAGAGGCGAGGAGATTGGCTGCGGAAAGGTCGCTCTCGAGGAACTTCTCGGCCCTTGGCTACCCGAAGAACTTGACGGATAAGTACGTCACGAACATCGCCCAAACGCACAACATCGCCTTTGGCTTGAGGGGATCGAGTCTCGTTGTGACGCGGGCGAAGCTGGATGATGTAAACAGTGCTCTGGATGATATGCAGGCGCTGACGGTTGAGTTTAAGAACAGGGGGCTCCAGCGCATCGAGAGCGCATACGGTGCAGTGACGCCGCTCAATCGCGGGAAGCGCGAGACCGTCACCGTCGATGAACACAACCGGCAGTACGCCGAACGGGTGAAGGAAGCCGAATTGGGAGACATGGTGATCAAGGCGCTCAGCGATTGCCGGGCGCACTTCACGAAGTACGACGGCACTAATTTTCGGAACTCCGTGAACGATCCCACGTGGATCGCGGACAATCCGGAGCGTTACCGCGAGGTGGCCATGCAGGCATTCAAGCAGGATCCGGAGAATATCAAGTACTTCGACGAGACTGTCTTTCCTGAGGAAGATCTCCACCGCATTATTCTTCAACAGTTGAATCGGAATTCGAGCTTCATCCTCCATGTGCCGAACAAATGGAGAGACAAGTATAATGATGCTTACCGGTTAGCAGTAACGAGTTATGCAGGGGAAACGGGTGATCCTGCTCTCCTGGAAACGTTGCGTACCTCCGATTGGGGGCCAGATGATGTGGGACTGAAGTTCATTATCACGAAGATTGTTGCACGAGATCTCTCATTGCTCGATCAGTTGAACACGCGCTGTAGGTTCTATGTGGATAGTGAAGGGGGCATGGGCAATGTCGTGCGGGAACTTCTGACGAAGGACGAAGTGTTGAAGAATGAGAATATCCTCGACATGGTCATCGCGAAGAGAATGACGTTCGAAGCAGTGGAAAGCGCTGATCCTGGCTATGGCAGAAGCACATCATTTGAGGGGGTATTGGAGAAAATCTATGCGGTGCAGCCCGGGGCGGCCATGAAGTATCTCATGTTCTTCCCGCAGGAGAGACTGTCCGAGGAGGGCGACGAGGAAGTCCGGCAGCTCTTCGAGAAAATTGCAGCGGATAACCCGAAAGTCATGGAGAAATTCATCGTCGATTATAATCCGAAAACAGTTCTGACGAAGTATCCTGCACTCTTGCGATTCGCTCCCGCCAATCTGAAAAACAAGTTTTCCGTGACGAGGGAACTTGCGAAGACGAGCCCGTGGGCGTTGTTCAACCTGAGTGACACCTTGTGTCAGAAGCTCGATGCACCAGGCACCGCCAAAGAGAAAGAAGACCGCAGCAACTATGAAAAGTTGGTATTGAAAGCGTTCGAGGGCGCGAAGAAGGCGGACTTTGAAACCGCGTTGACTCTCTACGGGATACAGAGGAAGTACCTGGTTATACACATGCCAAACGTATGGAACACGATTAGAGAAGACGTGAAGAAGGCGGTGTGGAGGAATGACAAGGCAAAAGAGCTCAATGAATTCTTCGAGGGGAAATAGTAGTAAGGTCATGGCAGTTTCGTCTGTATGTCGGTAAGGCGAGGGCGCCGGTTTTCCCCGAAACTCTCTTTACTTCCCCCTTCCTTTGCCAGTAGCATGATGCCCTCTCCTCTTTGGAAGAGGGGAGATCCTTCGTATGCCAACGATCAACCAGCTCACCCGCCCTTCGACTAGCTCAGGGCTTTCCCCCGCTTCTCCTCACACAGGTACGTTTCATGCCAACGATTAACCAATTGATCCGCCGGCCGCGACGCGCCAAGGTCCGCAAGTCCAAGGCTCCTGCACTGCAGTACACGTGGAACGCCCTCAATATGCGGGCGGTTCCGCTGCCCGCCGGCGCGCCCTTCAAGCGCGGCGTGTGCATCAAAGTGACCACGATGACGCCCAAGAAGCCGAACTCCGCTCTGCGCAAGATCGCCCGCGTACGCCTCGTGAACGGTCATGAGGTGAAGGCCTACATCATGGGGGAGGGGCACAACCTGCAGGAACACTCCGTAGTGCTCGTGCGCGGCGGCCGTGTGAAAGACCTTCCGGGCGTGCGTTATCACATCGTCCGCGGCATCCTCGACACGGAGGGCGTGCAGAACCGCAAGCAGGGCCGCAGCCGCTACGGCGCCAAGCGACCGAAAGCTTCCTGAAGCATTTCCCGTTTCTTTTAACTTCCGCCCATGCCGAAACCCATCAAGCCCTTCATCCCCTCCGGTTCCGATCCGCTCATCGAGAAGTTCATCTGCTCGATGATGATGCAGGGCAAGAAATCCATCGCCCGCGGGATCTTCCAGGATGCCATGGACATCATCAAGACGCGCACGAAGGACAGCCCCCTCGACATCTTTTCCAAGGCCCTGCTCAACGTGACGCCCCTCGTGGAGGTGCGTCCCAAGCGCGTGGGCGGAGCGGTGTACCAGGTGCCGGTGGAGGTGAATCCCAAGCGCCAGCAGGCTCTCTCCATCCGCTGGATCATCACGGCGGCCCGGGACAGGAAGGGCATCCCCATGGCCCAGAGATTGGCGCTCGAGCTCCTCGACGCATCGTCCGATCAGGGCGCCGCGGTGAAGAAGAAGCAGGATGTCATCAAGATGGCGCAGGCGAATAAGGCGTTTGCACACTTGGCGAAGTAGATTTGTGTCACCCTGAGCACAGTCGAAGGGCGACACAAATCGTTTCATGGTGCGACTGTGTCATGGTTCGACCGTGCTCACCATGACACGGACTTTTGCAGATGGGAGCGAGTAGTTTGGTGGATCAGGCGGATTCTTCTTTGCATGGCATTGCGTGAGAGCGCTGACAAATCTTCGTATGCCCCCTTTATAAGAGATTCCTTCTTCTTCCGTGTCCATCGCTTGATTCTTTTCTCCCAAGCAATCGCGTCCATGACTTCATGAAATGCTGCACTGTAAACAAGATGAACGGGTCTTCTGGCATGTGTATACGCCGACGGATCCCATCCTTCTTGATGTTGATTGATGCGTTTCTCAAGGTCGCTGGTTATTCCAACATAGTAGCTCTTGTCCGCGCACCGAAGCATGTATACGAAATAGTGCTCCATGGGGCAAATAGTACGCCTCTCGACATAGTGCTTACGTCGGTATAACGAAGAAAAATTACTGGCAATCATTGCATCCTCCCCCCCTTTTCCCTATAGTTTTCGCACTTTCGGCAGCCTGCGTGAGCATCTGCCAGGGTGCGCATTTCGTCTGACTCTTTTCTTCTTTCTCTCATGGACCTCAAGAATCTCCGCAATATCGGAATCATCGCCCACATCGACGCCGGGAAGACGACGACCACCGAGCGTGTGCTCTTCTACACGGGCAAGAACTACAAGATCGGCGAAGTGCATGAGGGCGAAGCCACCATGGACTGGATGGAACAGGAGCGCGAGCGCGGCATCACCATCACGTCCGCGGCCACGCAGTGCCACTGGAAGGCCAAGAACGTGGAGGGGGAAATGACCGACTTTATCATCAACATCATCGATACGCCGGGGCACGTGGACTTCACCGCGGAGGTGGAGCGCAGCCTCCGGGTTCTCGACGGGGGTGTGGTGGTCTTCGATGGGTCGCAGGGTGTGGAGCCGCAGAGCGAGACCGTCTGGCGGCAGGCGGACAAGTACAACGTCCCGCGCCTCGCCTTCGTCAACAAGATGGACAAGACAGGAGGCGATTTCTTTATGTCTATAGGCAGCATTCACGATCGCTTGAGCAAGGACGCCGTGGCCATCCAGCTGCCGATCGGTGCGGAGGACACATTTTCGGGGGTGGTGGATATCGTCGCGAAGAAGGCCTACAAGTTCACAGGCGAGCACGGCGAGAAGATCGAGGAGATCCCCATTCCGGAGGATATGCACGAGCAAGTGTCCGAGTACCGGGCGGTGCTCATGGAGAAGGTGGCCGAGTGCGACAATGATCTCACGGACTTATATCTGCAGAATAACGCTCTCTCGGATGCGGAGCTCATCCGCGGCATCCGCATCGGAACGGTGAAGGGGAAGATCTACCCCGTGGTCTGCGGGTCGTCCCTGCGGAACATGGGCGTACAGATGCTGCTTGACGCCGTCGTAGCGTACCTGCCGTCTCCGTTGGATGTTCCGCCAACGAAGGGCATCAATACAAAGACGGACAAGGAGGAGGAGCGCGGGCCCGATAACGCTCAGCCGCTCGCCATGTTGGCCTTCAAGGTCGCCACGGATCCGTTCGTCGGCAAACTCACGTTCATCCGTGTCTACTCCGGCGTGCTCCAGTCCGGCAGTTACGTCATCAATACGCACAGCGATACGAAAGAGCGCATCGGGCGCATCGTGCGCATGCACGCCAACTCGCGGCAGGAGATCGAAAAGGTGGAAGCTGGGGACATCGCAGCCGTCATCGGTCTCAAGGATACGCGCACGGGTGACACGCTCTGTGACGAAGCGCACCCCATCCGTCTCGAGTCCATCACCTTCGCCGAGCCGGTCATCTCCATGGCCGTGGAGCCCAAGACCAAGGCCGATCAGGAGAAGATGGGTATCGCCTTGAAGAAGCTCTCCGAAGAGGATCCGACGTTCCGCGTGCGTACCGACGACGAAACCGATCAGGTTGTCATTTCCGGCATGGGCGAGCTGCACCTCGACATCATCGTCGACCGCATGCGT
>Ga0156799_109_pt1 | contig 17313 bp, 7 predicted proteins | sample RifOxyD2_FD_112100 | JGI IMG/M metagenome (GOLD analysis project Ga0156799, IMG submission 112100) | Candidatus Peribacteria bacterium RIFOXYD2_FULL_58_15 | reverse complement strand
CTGGTCACCCAGTTCTGCGGATTTGAAAAGGTCCGCTTGGGGTGCCAGGCCGACCCCGAGATCCCCATTCTCCACTTGGACGCGCTGCACGCCTTGGTGGATGAGGAACTCGCAAGACATGCCTGCCTGAAGTTCCCTGTAGAGTCGCAGGAAGAGCTTCGGGCGATGGTTGCCGAAGAGAGGAGGATCCTCGGAGAGGTGCGGGCGATCTTGTCCGCTGCCGCTCTCGATCCTCCTGCGCTCATCGGTGCCCTTCGGAATCCCGTGATGCAGGAGTTGCTCTACGGGTTCCATGACCAATCGACGAAAGACGGCGGGAAGGAGTAACGGCGAGCAGTATGCTCACCAGCCGTGACTCCGGTCCGGTGGCCACCTCGGCCGCCGGACTTTTTAGGATGAGGGTGAGGGTTAGGGAAATTGTTCTGATTGCCCCATAGCGACATTCCTAATCCTAGCCCTAACCTTAACCCCAACCCTCCGCTATCCTGTCTCCGTGCCTTCATCCGATGCCCCTTCCACTCTGCACCTCTACAACACCCTCACGAAACATGAGGAGGAGTTTCATCCGATGAAGGAGGGGGAAGTGACCATGTATACCTGCGGCCCGACCGTCTACGGCCGACCGCACATCGGCAACTACTCATCGTTCCTCATGGCCGATCTCCTGCGCCGTTGGTTGCAGGTATCCGGTTACAAAGTGAAACATGTGAAGAACATCACGGACGTGGGCCATCTCGTCGCCGACCGGGACGAGGGCGAGGACAAGGTGGAGAAACAGGCGAAAGCGGAGCAGGTCGATCCGCTTACGATCGCACGCAAGTACGAGGAGCAGTATCGCGAGGATGAGCTCTCTCTTGGCATCCTGGAGCCATTTGCCCGCCCGCGTGCGACGGAGACTATTCGGGAGATGATCGCGATCATCGCCGCTCTCCTCAAGAAGGGGTACGCGTACGAGACGGGTGACGGGATCTACTTCTCAGTCGAAAAGTTCCCCCGTTACGGGGCGCTGTCGGGCAACACCCTCGAGAATCTCTCGGCGGGTGCGCGCGTCGAGGTGAAGGAGGAGAAACATCATCCTGCGGACTTTGCGCTCTGGAAGAAATGCGTGGGGGAGAACAGCCGGCACCTGCTTCGATGGAGCTATCCCGAGGGCGAACGGATCTCGACGACCGGCGAAGACGCCTCTGCCGGTTTCCCCGGTTGGCACATTGAGTGCTCGGCGATGAGCACGAAGTTTCTCGGATCTCAGATCGATCTGCATACCGGCGGCGAGGACAATATCTTCCCGCACCACGAGTGCGAAATTGCGCAGAGCGAAGCCGCAAGCGGCTTACGTCCATTCGTGCGTATCTGGGTGCACCGCCGCCGCATTGATCTCGGTGCGAAGAAGATGTCAAAGAGTCTTGGCAATGTGTTCACTCTTCCTGACATTGTTTCCAAGGGGTACTCGCCCCTCGATCTTCGCTACTACTTCCTCTCCGTGCACTATCGGACCCAGCTGAAGTTCGCCTGGAAGGGGATGGATGACGCGCGCAAAGCGAGGAGAAGGGTGATGGAGTGGATGCACGAGACGGAGACTTGGCTCCCTCAAGAAGGAGGAAAAAATGCCGAGGGCGTGCGTGATCCGTGGATGCAGAAGTTCGCCGATGTCATGCGGAGCGATCTCAATACGCCCGCCGCACTCGCAGTCCTCTTCGATTTCCTCTCGTGGTCGCGGCTGAACAAAGCTTCCTTGAGTGCGTCGGGCCTGGAGGCGGTGCACTCCTTCGCGCAGATGGTGCGTGAGACGTTCGGCTGTTTCGAGGAGGAAGCGCGCGAAGAGATCCCCGCCGACATTCTCGCACTCGTTGCTCAGCGCGAAGAAGCACGGAAGGCGAAAGATTTCGTCGGTTCCGACGCATTGCGCGGAAAGATTCGTGCGCGGGGCTTCGAAGTGCGTGACCTGCCCGAAGGACCGAAGGTGGAGAGGCTCTGACCGGATGTACGGTTTGCTTGCCGATTTAATGTGTTTAAGACAATAATATATTACATATGGCAACACGATTTTTTCGTTTTCAGGAGAGGGAAAATCACGATTTGATCTCAATTCTTATCCAATTAATTTAAGAGAATCGGGAAATTTAACCGCTTTGGACTGCACAAAACGCCCGAAGAGCACGTAACAACCCCCTCTGAGGATCGTTTCTATAGCCGCACGGAGAGGTGCGTAAATCTTGCATCTATGCACCTATCCTCGTAGGATCTCCCGAGATCCGCTCCTCGTCACGTAAAGGAGAGCGTGGTCCGTGTACACGTTCCTTCACATGTCGGCATCCTGCCTTCCTCTTCCCTTAGCGGAAAACGGACGACAGGCATCAACGCCCCACACATCTGTGAAGGGGCCGTGTTTCGTATGCGCGACAAGTCTCGCTCACTCTAGGAGCTCGTGTTCCCTCTTTATATATAAGGAGAGGAGTGGTCACCTCCCACCTGGCTGGGTAAGGGAGGAGAACGCCACTCATTCTCACACAGAAGAGCCTGGAGGTTGCCGGACGCACCGTCGTGCGTACTTTGAAACCTACATGACACATCCACGCACATATCTCTCCGTTTTATTTCTTTCTCATTTCATTCCTATGGACTTTACTCGCATGAAGAAAGCCTTTGCGGGTCTGTCTGTTGCTGCGATCATGCTCACCCAGGCGGGGAGCGTCTTCGCTGCATACAGCGACGTCCCCAATGGCGTGTGGTACGAGGAAGCTGTGGAGGCATTTATGGATGCCGGCTACCTCGATGCTGCACAGACGCGCTTCCGCGGCAATGATCCTGCAAACCGCGCAGAGTTCGTCAAACTCGTCGTCGTGCTGAATGGTGGCATCCTCTCGACGCCACCGGCAGTGCCCAGCTTCGATGATGTTGCGACCGGCGCCTGGTACTACGGGTACTTTGAGGAGGCCGGCAAGGAAGGGTGGGTCAAGGGAGACAAGGACTGCTACGGCAGCCATCCCTGCTACGCCCGTCCGAGCGCGAACATCAACCGCGCTGAGGCAGCAGCACTCATCGTCCGCTCCTTCAATCTGGAGGCGACGGGCGATGCTGCGCAGTTCGTCGATAACCCGTCCGGCCAGTGGTACACCGACGTCATTCAGACGGCGGCGGATTACTGCGTCCTGCAGGGTGACGGCGACACAGGCCGCGTTCGCCCGGGCGACAACATGAACCGCGCCGAAATGGTCGTCATGTTGCACCGCGTCGATCAAGGCCTGACCTACGGTGTCGATTGCGGCACCGAGGAGCAGGGGGAGGCGATGATCTCCAATGTCGTTGCCACCTCTGCCACCACCGTTGAAGTCAGCTTCAACGTGACGATCAAGGAAGACTCCGCCAAAGACAGCGCCAACTACACGGTGACCGGCTCTCCAGCCGTTCCGGTCAGCTCCGTGAAGGTGCTCAACAAGGAGACCGTCGAATTGACCATGAGCCAGTCCCTCACGGCAAGCCATGAGTACACACTCACGGTGCAGAACGTGGAGGCGGCCGATGGCACCATCATCGACGATGCCATGACCTTCCTCGGCTACACCTCGCTCGTCATGGGCGATGGCGTCCTCGAGGTTTCCGCAGCCGCTTCCAATCCTGTGGGAGACACGGTTCCGCAGGGGGCAGTGGGTGTGGTTCTCCTCTCCGTCGATCTCACCGCATCCTGTGATGACTCCATCACTATGGAGAACTTCACGGTCCTCCATGAGGGCTTCGGTGCGGAGACCGACATCGATGGCGTCTACGGCGCCATCAACGGCGCTCGCGTGACCCGCAAGCGCACGATCGACGCTCAGGATCAGACAGCGGATTTGAGGTTCTCCTCACCGCTCGTCCTCGATCCGTGCGAGACAGTGACCCTCGATGTTGTGGCGGACTTCTCGTCCACTGCGACAACGGCAGCGGAGCACAATCTCGTCGTCGAACTGCCTTCCGACATCTTTGGCAATGCCAAGGAGGTCAAGGGCAACTTCCCGGTTCGCGGGAACACCTTCCGCCTCGCAGCGGTGACCAGCGGTACCGTCACCGTGACGTACCGCACCGTGTCGCCTGACCAGATCGAAGTCGGCGACTTGGCTGCCGTCATCGGTAAGTGGGAGGTTGCGATCAATTCCACAGAAGATCAGACGTTCTACTCCATGACGCTTGAGCAGAACGGTTCCACGTCCGACGGCGACTTCACGAACATCGCGATTCGCCGCACGGATGGCACGGTGCTGACCAACACGGTCACGCAGACGGTCGGTGACTTCGTCACGCTCGTCTTCGATCCGCCGTTCACCGTTCTCGAGGGTGACAAGGTCACGCTCGAGGTGGTGGCCGACATTTCCGGCGGCGCCGCGAAGACCATCATCATGCACTTCGAGGAGAGCTCCGACCTCTTCGCAGTCGGCTCCCTCTACGGGTACGGAGTGAATGGCCAGCTCTACGGCTCGCAGGTCTCCCTGCCGACCGAGACGACCAGCCTTCCGGACACCGTGAACATCGATGCCGGTGAGTTCACCATCGGGGTGAACGGACCCGCCACGAAGGACTACACGCGCGACGCGAAGGATGCGATCCTCGCGAACGTGGAGTTCAAGACGGGCGGTGAGGATATCGACGTCAAGACCATGTACATCGCCATCCAGGGCGTGTCCTCCACCGGAGGACTCCTCTGTGGAGGCGGGGACAGCGATGCCGCGACAGCCTCCTGTGGTACAGGCACGGATGACGCGATCAGCGAAATGATGGAGGGCGTCGAGCTGCGCAACACGACGACCGGCCGCACGGTCTCCGCAGTCCGCCTGACCACCACGGGAACCTTTGGTCATCAGGTCAGCGGTGCCGATATCGGAACCTTCCAGATCTACCGTTTCGATGACTTCGTGGTGAAGGGAACGGAGAGCTGGCAGCTCCGCGCAGACTTCATTGATAACGGTGCTGCCATGCACCCGGAGAGCGGCGACAAGTTCCGCGTGCACATCTGCACCCAGCCGACGGACATCCTCGTGAGCGGCGTATTGACTGCCAACTCGACGGGATGCAGCTTCAGCAACATGATCACGTCGTCCACGGCGTACCAGATGCAAGTCGAGGGCCTCTCCACCGGCGACAAGGTCGGTGACGTGCGCCCGCTCGGCAACATCGCCGGTAACTACCAGCGTGTGACGAGTGCGACTCTCACAATTGCTGTGAAGTCCATCGGTGTCACGGACACGGCCGTGTCGAATGCCAAGAACGTCAAACTCTTGCGCTTCGAGGCGCGCGCCGGCGAGGCTGAGGACATTCTCTTCACGAAGTCTGTCTTCATGTCCGCGTCCGGATCCCTGCTCAACGCGTCGAACTACACGCTGTGGGTCGACACGAATGCAGACGGCAACGTGGATACCGCCCTCGAGAGCGGCGTTGCTTCCCAGAGCTCCTCGATCACCTTCTCCCAGCTGGCAGGTGGCGGATACGTCATCCCGGCCGAGCAGACCGTGGTCTTCGAGGTGCATGGCGACATCGCTTCCTCTCTCACGGATTACGACATCCAGCTCCGCTTCGGAACAGGAACGATCACGACGGTGAGCTTGGCTGACGGCCCGACCTTCATCGAGGCTGAGCAGCTTGCTGACGGCTCCAACCTGTCCGGCGTCAAGCTGAACGGTTCCTACTACGCCGGAGTCACCTCCGCGGATATCACCGTCACGACGGTGACATCGCAGTTGTGGGTGCTCACCGGTCAGGGAGACCTCTTCGTCTCCTCGGACACCACGCCTGTTCGCTCCCGCCAGCTCCTCGGAGGAACATTGGGTGAGGCGGTCATGCGCATGCGCATGCGCGCGCAGAACGAGCCGATCGACGTGACGGATATCCACGTCACTGCTTCCGGAAGCTCGGGGGTCTCCATCGACTCCGTCGAGCTCTACAAGGACGGCGAGTCTCAGTCCTTCGCCCTGGCCACCATCGGCGGCTGCGGCACGAAGGATGTCCCATTTGCGAACATCAACTCCTGGCAGAACACGACCATCAAGACCTTCTGCGCTCCGATGCAGAATCGTCAGTTGGTCATTCAGCCGGGACAGGACATCGTGGTGCTCGCACGCCCGCGGCTCAAGACGGATGTGGACGGAGGAACTTCCAATGAGTTGGTCTACCTCTTCATCGACCATTTCCCCGTCTCAGATGAAGCCACCGGTTCCGGTGCTATCCACGCACGCGGTGACATGTCGAGCAATAACCTCGCGAAGAACGATGAAGACTCTTCAGCAGAGGGAGAAGTCTTCATTGGAACGGACACGGTCGCTGCGAACGCCGCCATGGCGGGCAGCAAGAACCGCGTCGTCCTCTCGAAGATCACCTCCATCGTGAACGCCTCGACGGATGCGAACGGCTCCGCGATTCCGATCGGCCAGTCCGACATCGCGAAGTTCAAGTTCTCCGCTGCGGCGAACGTGAACTCGAAGAACGGTCTCAATAAGGCCGTCCTCTCGGGTATCGTCTTCTCCGTGAATGCCACGAACGTGGCGATCACTGATGGCACCTTCAAGGTGTACAACGAGGCTGACTCGACGAATACAACGGCCTGCGTGGCGTACGCCACGACTGGAGCCCGCCAGCAGGTTGGCGACACGGCTTCCGGGTCGGTCAACGTCGATTGTAAGGGCCTTGCTTCCGGAACTCTGAATACGCAGATCAACTCCGGCGGTGACCTTGTCCTCGTACTGCAGGCCGAAGTGACGGATACGAATACGTCTGCCGTCGGCGCGCCCAGCACGCTGCAGGTCACTCTCCAAGACTTCGATGGTCCCGCACGAACGCGGTATGGTCACCTCTTCACGACAACTGGATCACACCTCCAGTGGAATGATAAGGACACCAGCACCACGACGTTCAGCTGGATTGAGTATCCGACGACGACCGTCAAGTCCACGAGCTACTCTGGCTGATCACCTTACGTAGATTTCGGGAAAAAGACCCCCCTTATCCGGGGGTCTTTTTTTAATGGCATGGAGAGGAAAACCTACGGTTTTCCCTCCATGAGCCTCCTTTTCCCTTTAAGGAGTGGCTCCAGCGTCGGGGCCCGCAAGACCCAACGCTTCGCCAATTGTTTAGTAGGGGCACGGCATGCCGTGCCCCTACTGGTAACTGACGAAGCTCGGGCACGTCGCTATTGGGCCCCCTCACGCCAACCCTCTCTCGTTGGGAGAGGGAAATATGCCTTGCGTACGGAGGGTATCAGAAAAATCTTCGTTTGAGTCGGAGCAGTGCATTGGTCATCGGTTTCAAAATGATCTCCCGCTCCGGCGGGTAGGTGACGAGCGTGCCCCCGAACTTTTCCTTGAAATCCGTCACGCCCTTCCAGGGATGGTGGGGTGGAGCATCGGGGGGCGAGATGCCGAAGAGATCGTAGGAAGTGCAGCCGAGGGCCTTCGAGTGGCGCATTGCCTCCCATTGGAGCAGATAAGGCGCCATGAGGGCTCTGGACGCGTGGGAAGAAGCGCCATAGTAGTAGATACCCTGTGACCCCCAAATGACGCCCAGGAGGCCGGAAATGGGCTCCGAAGAGTTTTCAGGATAAGCGAGCAGGAGGAAAGAACCGCGTAAATGCTCGAGAAACGCACGATAGTGGCTCTTTGGTGGGGCTTTGAAACCGTCGCGGTTCGCCGTCTCCTCTGCGAGTTTCAGGAAGGCGGCGATGTCCGACGATTGACGGACGATGACATGATGTCGTTTCGCAACAGAGATGTTGTACCGGCCCTTCGGTTTCATTCCGGCACGGATCTCTTCTTCACTCTTCGTAAGGTCGATGACGGACGAAGCTTCGGGTTGCTCATGGCGCTCGGAAGGGCGAATGGGAAATGGAAAATTAAAAATGGAAAATGGTTGAGGTGGTGAGAAGTACAGTGCGAGACACCGGCTCTGCCCCGCATCATCTATGAAGTGTTTGAGGAGGTCTTGTCCTGCCGCATTTTGCATTTTGCATTTCCCATTTTCCATTTCAAGCGGTCCCCGCGGGATATCCCACGTCGAGAGGCCGAACGTCGTTGTATCGATGACCACGAGCGCCGAGGCGACGATGGCTCCCTTCTCGCGTGTCAGGTAGAGCCGCGTTCCGCGTCCGATAGCTTCTTGGTACTTCTTCCACTCGAGAGATTGCCAGAGGGTTCCCTGCGCGCATGTGTGCAGCCATGTGTCGTAGTGCTTGAGATCTTCAGCCGATGGATTCGAAAGGATCTCCATGGGTGTCTTGTAGGATGGCGAAGGGAAGCCACGGAGTAAAGCTCTTTACACTATGCGATCACGTTGCGTGCGTCCCCTCAAGCCGGAGTGCTTGTGAAGCCTTCCCGCTTCCGTAGAATCGGAGGCCCTCTCCCCCGCATGTATGGCTTATGCACTCCCCACCCTGCCCTACGCGTACGATGCCCTCGAGCCTCACATCGATGCACGTACAATGGAGATTCACCACAGCAGGCACCACCAGACGTATTGCGACAATATCAACAAAGCGCTTGCAGGGACGCCATTTGCGTCACGGAGCATCGATGATGTCCTTCGGCATCTGGGAGAGATTCCGGCTGACAAGCGCACGGCCGTCCGCAATCACGGCGGTGGGTACGCGAATCACAATTTCTTCTGGACGATCCTCGCGCCCAAGAGCGCAGGTCCCTCCGGAGCATTCGTGAAAACGATCGAGAAATCTTTCGGCAGCCTCGATGCTTTCAAGGAAAAGTTCTCCGCCGCCGCCCTCGGCCAGTTCGGTTCCGGGTGGGCGTGGCTCGCGGCCCCCCAAGGGGCGAATGGAAAATTAAAAATGGAAAATGAAAAATTGGAGATCATGACTCTTCCCAATCAAGATTCACCGATTTCCATCGGCAAGACGCCGCTGCTCACGATCGATGTTTGGGAGCATGCGTACTATCTGCTGTATCAAAACAGGCGAGCCGATTACGTGAAGGCGTACTGGAACATCGTCAATTGGGAAGAGGTGGAGAGGAGGTGGGAGGAGGCGGTGAGGGGGTAGGAGGTTTGCCACTTTCTTCGTTGACGCCCCGTTTGGCGCCTGTAAAATCAGCCGGAACGCGGTAGTGCCGATTGCGTAGTGAACGCCGCAGGAGACTCATCACTGGTCGCCGTCCTTCTGGTCGGCAGCCCTCTGGTGCGTCAAACGCCGTTTCCTCCCCCTTTCTCCTATGTCCAAGAAGAAGCCTGCCGCAAAGAAAGTCGCGAAGAAGAAAGCCCCACCCAAGAAATCCAAACCTGCAAAGAAGATCTCCAAGCCGAAGGCGGTGAAGAAGCCCGCGCATGCGCAGAAGGCGCCTGCGGTGAAGAAGGCGGTGAAGGTCGTCCCGGGCAAGAAAGATCACGTGAAGAGCCCGCTCATCAAGACCGTTGCCAAGAAGGTTGCGCACCCGGAGCCGAAAGTGCTCGCCAAGAAGCTCGCGAGCATCGCCAAGCGCGGCTATCAGATGGATGTGCCGACCGCGGTGCTGCCGCGCGTCGAGCCGATGGTGGAACCGCCGGCCAGCCGCATCCCTTCCGTGTGCAAGAATCTGCCGGCGCACCTGCAGCCCAAGCGCGCCAAGGACGGACGCGTCTTCCTCGTGGAGGACGAGAACGTCCAGCACCTCGTGCCGTCCATGATCGAGATGCAGCTGCAGAGCTACAAGTGGTTCCTCACGGAAGGCTTGAAAGAGCTCCTCGAGGAGATCAGCCCCATCACGGATTTCTCGGGGAAGAAGATGGAGCTCCGCATCCTGGGCCACACCTTCGATCCTCCGAAGTACGACACGGAGACCTGCCGCAAGCGAAACTTGAGCTACGAGGCGGTGATGAAGGGGCACATTCAGCTCATCAATAAGGAGACGGGCGAGATCAAGGAGCAGGACGTCTTCCTCGGAAGTATTCCGCTCATGACCAATGCAGGAACGTTTGTGGTCGGAGGCATCGAGCGCGTCGTCGTGCACCAGCTCGTGCGCTCGCCGGGTGTCTTCTTCTCGAAGATGCCGGACTTCCCCAAGTACCACGCGGCGAAGATCATCCCGAAGCGCGGCGTGTGGCTGGAGATCGAGACGGACCGGCGCGGAATCATCACCTGCAAGATCGACCGCAAGCGCAAGATCCCCATCACACAGCTGCTGCGCGTCTTCGGCTATCCGACGGACGAAAAGATCATCGCTCTCTTCAAGGAGGTGACCAAGGATAAGGACTTCATCCTCGCCACGCTGGATAAGGATCCCGCGCGCACGGTGGAAGATGCCTACCAGAGCGTGTATCGCAAGGTGCGTCCCGGTGATCTGGCTACGCCGGAGAATGCCAAGCAGCTCATCGATTCGCTGTTCTTTGACTTCAAGAAGTATGACATGGGCACGATCGCCCGCTACAAGATGAACCGCCGCTTCGGCCTGAAGACGCCCAGCGACGAGGCGCACCGCGTGTTCCAGACGCAGGATTTCGTTTCGATCCTGCAGGAGCTCATCCGCCTGAACAATGGAGAGGGGATCGCGGACGACATCGATCACCTGAGCAACCGCCGCGTGCGGTCCGTGGGGGAACTCGTGCAGAACAAGTACCGCGTGGGCGTCGTGCGCACGGAGCGCATCGTGAAGGACCGCATGACGGTCATGGATCTTGAGACGGTCACACCGATGCAGCTCATCAACTGCCGCCCGATCACGGCGGCCATGCGCGAGTTCTTCGCGAGCTCGCAGCTCTCCCAATTCATGGATCAAACCAATCCCCTCTCGGAACTTGCGCACAAGCGGCGCCTCTCCGCGATGGGTCCGGGCGGCCTCTCGCGCGAGCGCGCGAGCTTCGACGTCCGTGACGTGCACCAGAGCCACTATGGACGCATCTGCCCGATTGCCACGCCGGAAGGCCCGAACATCGGTCTCGTGGTGCACTTGGCGGCCTTCTCACGCGTGAATGAGTACGGCTTCCTCGAGACGCCGTATCGGGAAGTGAGTCATAAAGTGCCGCTCGATCCGGACCGGCTCGCCGGACGCATCCTCGATGCGGACGTGCGTGAAGGACACAAGGTTATTGCGAAGGAGGGCGAAGTGGTGAGTCTCAAGGAGACGGCCAAAAAAATCGTTTCGATCCTCAAGAAGGACGGCATGGATCATGTGCCGGTGCGTGCATTCATCACCGGGAAAATCGGATTCGTGGATGCGGAGCAGGAGCGCCACCTCACCATCGCGCAGGCGCAGACGAAGTTCTCGGATTTCGGGGAATTCCTCGACACCCGCGTCTCCGCACGCAAGGGCGGGGAGCCGATTCTCGCGCACGTGCGCGACCTGACGCACATCGACGTGTCTCCCAAGCAGATCTTCTCCGAGACGACGTCCCTCATTCCGTTCCTGGAGCACGACGACAACACCCGCGCATCCATGGGAACGAACATGCAACGCCAGGCCGTTCCGCTCCTGAAACCCCATTCGCCGGTCGTCGGTACCGGCATGGAGGGCTCCACGGCGCGCGCTTCGGGGCATGCGCTCCTCGCGGACGATGACGGGGAAGTGGTGTACTCGGATGCGAACGAAATCTCCGTCGTTTACGGTTCCGGCCGCAAGCAGACCTACACCTTGAGCTCCTTCGTGCGGTCCAACCAGGGCACATGCTTCGGGCTGCGGCCCCGCGTGCAGCGCGGCGATCGCGTGCGCCACGGCGACGTGCTCGCGGACGGGACGTCCGTGGAGGGAGGGGAGCTGGCGCTCGGACAGAATTTGCTCGTCGCGTACATGTCCTGGCAGGGATTTAACTTCGAGGATGCGGTCATCCTCTCGGAGCGTGTCGTGGAGAACGGTCTCTTCGATTCCATCCATATCGAGTCGTACGTCACGGACGTGCGCGACACCAAGCTTGGGCCCGAGACGGTAACGCGCGACATCCCGAACGTGGGGGAGGCCAAGCTCAAAGATCTCGATGCGGACGGCATCGTGCGCATCGGCGCGACCGTCCATGAGGGCGATATCCTCGTCGGCAAAATCACGCCGAAAGGGGAGACGGAGCTGACGCCGGAGGAAAGGCTTCTGCAAGCCATCTTCGGTGATAAGGCGAAGGACGTGAAGGATAGCTCCCTGCGGCTGCCCGGCGGCGCCGGCGGCAAGGTGGTGGAGGTGCAGATCTTCGACCGCGCGGAGGGAGACGAGCTGCCGACGGGCGTCATCAAGCAGATCAAAGTATTCGTCGCCCAGACGCGCAAAGTCCAGGTGGGTGACAAGATGGCCGGTCGCCACGGGAACAAGGGCGTCATCGCGAAGATCGTGCCGGTGGAGGACATGCCGTTCCTGAAAGACGGGACGCCCGTGGACATCATCTTGAACCCTCTCGGCGTCACGTCCCGCATGAACATCGGGCAGATTCTCGAGACGCACCTTGGGTGGGCCTGTTCTGTGCTGGGCATCAAGATCGCCACACCGGCTCTCGACGGCGTCACCACCGATCAGATCGAGGACTTCCTCGAGGCGACGGGCCTGCCGCGGACGGGGAAGGTGCAGCTCTTCGACGGACGCACGGGCGAGCCGTTCACGCACGAGACCACCGTCGGCATCGTGTACATGCTCAAGCTCCTCCACTTGGTTGAGGACAAGATCCACGCACGCTCGGTCGGGCCGTACTCGCTCGTGACGCAGCAGCCGCTCGGCGGCAAGGCACAGCACGGAGGCCAGCGCTTCGGAGAAATGGAGGTGTGGGCGCTCGAAGCCTACGGTGCGGCACACACGCTGCAGGAGATGCTTACGATCAAGTCCGACGACGTCATCGGCCGCTCGAAGGCCTATGAATCCATCGTGAAGGGCGAGCCGATCCGCCGTCCGTCCATCCCGGAGTCCTTCAACGTGCTTGTGAAGGAACTGCAGGCGCTGGGTCTGAAAGTCGAGCTCCTCAAGTTTAAAGATGAGATTCCGCCTGAGGAGCACGTGACCATCGAGGAGGGCGAAGTGGAGACTATTGAAATGGATTCCCGCGTGAAGGCGGAGGAGGAAGCCGAGGAGATCGTGCCGACGGATGACAAGATCGCCGAGCTTGCGGACGAGGGTATGGAGTCCGAGGGCGAAGTGAAGGCCGGCATCGAAGAGGGGTCGGAGACGGAAGCCACCGGTGTCACGGCGAAAGAAGAGATGGAGGAATCGGTGAGTGAAGAGTCGATGGATGACGCATGAGAAAAGGTTAGGGTTAGGGCTAGGATTAGGGACGAAATTGCATCGGTGCAAACACGACGTCTCTCCCCTAACCCTAATCCTGATCCTAAACCCTCTCTCATCTGCCTACTTCTCCAGTCACGATGTTCAGTTTGCTTTTCACGCCAGAAATAGCGCTTATCTGCGCTTTTTTTCTTGACTCCCCCTTTCTCCTCAGTACACTTTTGCTGCTCTATGGTACTTCGCGACCACCCGTAGGATGAGCCGCCCCCTGAAAACAGGGGGAATAGCTACTTCTGCGGGTGTGCGTGAGCCACCCGCTTTTTGTTTCCGCTCCTACGGCGGAATCGGCGGGAGGAATAGAGCGCCACACCGCGCTCATTCACAGCACCGGCAAGCAGTGAAGAATCGAAATATCTCATGTGCCGGCTGCGAGCACGTCTTGCTCGCTTCGTGGCACGTGAACAGTGCTCCGGATCTCATTTGCGATCCGGAGAGAAAAACGTTACTCAGCGCATCACATGGATGCCTCGACTCTGTACTCCGACGAAGGACGTAGCCAGCTGCGATAAGTCTCGGTGAGCCGCTAGGCAGGCGCTATCAGCCGGGAATGTCCGAATGGGGAAACCCCATGGAGGTTATACTCCATGACCCCGCGCAAGCGGGGAGGTCACTCTGTGAACTGAAACATCTCAGTAACAGAGGAAAAGAAATCAATTGAGATTCCCTAAGTAGTGGCGAGCGAAAAGGGAACAGCCTAAACCCCGCACTTTAACCTGCGGGGGGTTGCAGGACCTCATGTACCGATTGTGTGTTTCTAGGCAAACGACCCTGGAACGGGCGGCCAAAGAGGGTGAGAGCCCCGTCGCCGAAAGAACCACACACGGGAGAGGATTCCTAAGTAAGATCGGACACGTGTAATCCGGTCCGAATCCGGGTGGACCACTTCATCCAAGGCTAAACAGGTACAGAGATCAATAGCGGATAGTACCGTGAGGGAAAGGTGAAAAGCACCCCGAAAGGGGGATGAAATAGTCTCTGAAATGTGATGCGAACAAGGAGTCGGAGCGCCTCGCTTCGCGAGGCGAATTGAAAATTGAAAATTGAAAATTGAAAATGCCGGATTTCCTCCATTTTCCATTTCTCATTTTCCGTTTTGCATTCGCACCGCGAAGCGGGGCGTGACGGCGTTCCTTTTGCATAATGAGCCAACGAGTTTGTTGTCAGTGGCTTGGCTAAGGCAGTTTCAGCCGCAGCCGGAGCGAAAGCGAGTCCGAATAGGGCGTTATCGGTCGCTGGCACAAGACCCGAAACCGGGTGAGCTACCCATGAGCAGGGTGAAGGGCGCCGGAAGGCGTCTGGAGGCCCGAACCATAACATGTCGCAAGATGTTGGGATGACTTGTGGGTAGGAGTGAAAAGCTAATCGAACCCGGAGATAGCTGGTTCTCCTCGAAATGCCTTTAGGGGCAGCCTCGTCGCGCACGATGGGGGGTAGAGATACTGTTTGGATGAGGGGGTCTCTTTGGACCTACCAATTCCTGACAAACTCCGAATACCCATCCTTTGGCGGCGGGAGTGAGACGGTGACAGCAAAGTGCCATCGTCGAAAGGGAAAGAGCCCAGATCATTCGCTAAGGTCCCCAATCATCGTTCAGTGGCAAAGGTAGTGCAGATGCATGGACAACCAGGAGGTTGGCTTAGAAGCAGCCATCCTTTAAAGAAAGCGTAACAGCTCACTGGTCGATTGCATTTGTGCGCCGAAAATTACCGGGGCAAAACGATGAACCGAAGCGGTGAGCGCAGGGTGTCACTTGTGGTTTTGGATAGGCGTATGCCTCTCCGAAGCCAGAAGCGACGCCCTGTGCAGTAGAGGAGCGTTCCGTCCAGCAGTGAAGCCGCATTGTGAAGTGTGGTGGAGCGGACGGAAGCGAGAATGTTGGCATGAGTAACTACTAGGCAGGTGAAAATCCTGCCCGCCGAATCCCCAAGGTTTCCCACGCAACGGTTATCGGCGTGGGGTTAGTCGGTCCTAAGGTCAGGCCGAAAGGCGTAGCCGATGGGCAACAGGTCAATATTCCTGTACCTCATGGGAATCGTCCAAGGGTGGATGTTGAGAGTCTGTCCGGCCTCTATTCTCCACCATTCTGCATTTGGGGAGCTTGTTAGCTGGTTTGCTTGTTGGCTTATTCGTAATTTCCTAACAAGCGAATAAGCCAATAACCCAACAAGCTTGCACGAATCTAGAATGGTGGAGAACATGTCAGATAGAAAGGATACTTCCAACCTAGGAGCGGTGTGACGGAGCGGGAAGATCAGAGCGTGTGCATTGAATGCACGTGGAACACGTAAGGCGTTGATTCTGGGAGGCAAATCCCCCGGAAGAGCCGAGCGTGGATCCCTTATGCCCCGTTTACGGGGAAAGTCTGTCCCTTTCTGCTTCCAAGAAAACCATCGCTCCGAGAGAATCATGAGACCGTACCGCAAACCAACACCGGTGGGGTGGTCGAGTAGACCAAGGCGAACGGGTCATCTCGCGTTAAGGAACTCGGCAATGAAGCGTCCGTAACTTCGGGATAAGGACTGCCCGTCTCCGCAAGGGGATGGGCCGCAGCGAAAGAGCCCAGGCGACTGTTTACCAAAAACACAGGTCCCTGCTAAGTCGCAAGACAATGTATAGGGGCTGATGCCTGCCCAGTGTCAGAAGGTCACGTGAGGAGGTTTACGCCTCCGATCTAAGCCCTGATGAACGGCGGCCGTAACTATAACGGTCCTAAGGTAGCGAAATTCCTTGTCGGGTGGTCGATAAGCAACTTGCCCGAATGTGCCGCAAGGCACAGCACTGAGGAGTTTCAGCAGTTATTTGGTAAGTGGTCTCACCGCGTCAGTCGGTGATGCCCCGCTTCGAAAGCGGCGGGGCGGGCAAATGGAGTGAGCCGAGTTTTCCAAGGGTGAACATGTCACCCTCATTCAAACCGTTAGAACTGTGGCACCATAGAAGACCACAGCAGTGATTTACGTCGCTATATGCTGGAACATCCGGCGCATCCCTTCGTACCGTTCACGGTAACAATCGAAGGGTGAAGTCTGATCCGGACAATCAGCAGGAAACCGCTGGCCGAAGGGCTCGCGGGCTCCTCAGAGACTACACGCGACGCATCCTGACGGAATTGAAAATAGTAAATTGAAAATGGAAAATTCAATTTTCCATTCTCCATTTTACATTTTCCATTCATCCGAAGGATGATGATATAGTCCGATCCCTCTGGCGACAGAGGGCGTGGGCAATCGCTCCACGGCTGATGTGCAAATGTCAGCAACATGCGTGGATAGGTAGTACGTAGTATGTATTACGTATTGTGGGAATCCCTTAATACATAATACAAATCCCTTACTACCCTTCCGGTTGTGCGCTCTGCCAGGCAGAGTCGCTGGTTTACCACCAGCGGGAACCCATTGAAGTTCCGACCCGCACGAATGGTATAACGGTCTGGGCACTGTCTCGACGCGAGGCCCGGTGAAATTTCAGTCCTGGTGCAAATGCCAGGTAGACTACGGAAGGACGAAAAGACCCTATGAAGCTTTACTATAGGCTGGCATTGCATTGTTGGTTTGCGTGCGCAGGATAGGTGGGAGACTCTGAAACCGGGGCTTTGGCTCTGGTGGAGTCGCCGTTGAGATACCACCCTCGTGTACTGACGATGCTCACTCACTCCCCGTAATCGTGGGGTGAGGACCGTGCTTGCTGGGTAGTTTAACTGGGGCGGTTGCCTCCTAAAGCGTAACGGAGGCGCGCAAAGGTCCACTAGCGCCGGATGGAAATCGGCGTGGTCGTGTAATCGCACACGTGGGCCTGACTGTGAGACTTACAGGTCGAGCAGAGACGAAAGTCGGCGATAGTGATCCGGCAACCTGCAGTACGTTTTATTATGTGCTGCGTCCATGTGGATGGGTTGTCGCTCAACGGATAAAAGTTACTCTAGGGATAACAGGCTGATCGATCCCAAGCGCCCATAGCGACGGATCGGTTTGGCACCTCGATGTCGGCTCATCGCATCCTGGGGCTGGAGAAGGTCCCAAGGGTTTGGCTGTTCGCCAATGAAAGCGGTACGCGAGCTGGGTTCAGAACGTCGTGAGACAGTTTGGCCTCTATCCTCCGTGGTCATTTAGAAACGTGAAGGAAGCTGCTC
>Ga0156799_104_pt1 | contig 79443 bp, 70 predicted proteins | sample RifOxyD2_FD_112100 | JGI IMG/M metagenome (GOLD analysis project Ga0156799, IMG submission 112100) | Candidatus Peribacteria bacterium RIFOXYD2_FULL_58_15 | reverse complement strand
CTCCCTTGCCATCCTGATCCGTATCCACCTGGTCCGCGTTGGCAGCGAGCGGACAGTTATCCGTCTCATTCGTAACGCCGTCATTGTCGTTGTCCGCGTCACAGGTATCACCCGAACCATCTCCATCCGCATCCACCTGGTCCGCGTTCGCGCTGAGCGGGCAGTTATCCGTTCCGTTCGCGATGCCGTCCCCATCCCAGTCATCGTCACACGCATCGCCCATCCCGTCCTGATCCGTATCCACCTGATCGTTGTTCGCGATAATGCCGCAGTTGTCTGACGCATCTGCTATTCCGTCGCCGTCATCGTCGCTGTCGCAGACATCTCCCTGGTTGTCCGCATCGGTGTCGAGCTGGGCGGGATTGGCGGTATCCGGACAATTGTCCGTTCCGTTACTCATGGCATCCCCATCCCTGTCGTCATCGCACGCATCACCGCTTCCGTCATCGTCCGCATCGAGCTGATCGCTATTGCTCAGGAGAGGGCAGTTGTCGTTCGCATCGAGGGCATCGTCTCCGTCGTCATCTTCGTCGCATGCATCACCTTTTCCATCTTGATCCGTATCGAGCTGATCCGGATTCGCGTCTCCCGGACAGTTGTCTGTCGTATCGAGTGTGCCGTCCGCATCGGTATCCTGACAGGCGTCGCCGATGCCGTTTGCATCACTGTCCGCCTGATCGGCATTCGTGACGGCCGGACAGTTATCGAGTGCATCTTCCGTGCCGTCTCCGTCCGTATCCGGCGGGGGCGGGGGAGGCTCCGAAGAAGTTTGTGAGGACTGTGATTCGGCGCTGGAGGAACTCGCTCCCTCGGCACATCCCGGGGTGAGCGTCTCTTGGGCTACGATGGTCTCTACACAATCTGATGCGCAGAACCACGGCGTGAATCCCCACGTCTCTCCGGCTTCGCAGATGCTGTTTTCGCAGACGGGTGGAGGTGCGTTTTCGTCCGTACGTGCGCAGTCCACTTCGCAGACATAGCAAGGCGGCGTGTCCGTCGGTTGCGGTCCTTCCGTTGATGCGGCTCTTTGTAAGATTTCTCCCGCTTCGCAGATTCCGTTGCCGCACATCGCGGATGTGCCTTCGGATGAAGACGCCGCTTCAGAAGAAGAGGAGACATCTGACGATGCGCTTTCTGATGCAGTGCTGCTCTGTGAAGAAGAAGTTTCCTGCGAGGATGTTGCTTCGGAGGATGAGGACACTTCCCCTGAGGAGCTTTCCGATGTCGCACTGCTTGCTGCGGACGATGTTTCCGATGCTGAGGATACTGCTTCGGAAGAGGAAGATGTGGTGGAGGAAGAGGTTTCTGAGGAAGAAGAACCGCCTCCCGCCGCCGCGTCTGCCAAGTCATTGATGTCATTACCGTTTGTGTCTGCCGTGCCGACGTACAGGGGTGCGCCGTCTTCGAATTGGACATAGAGCACTGATCGCTCTCCTTGGGGGAGCCGAAGGTTCGGATTATGGAGCCATGCATAGACTCCTGTCCGTTCCGGACCGAAGAGGTAGAAGTGATCGATCAGAAAGACGGAGCTCCGGGGGATTTCACCGCGGTCCGCCTGTGCCAGACGTTCCAGCTCTCCTTGCCCTTCCCGTTCGTAGAGATAGACCCACCCGCGGCGACTTTCTGTCAGACCGGCGAAGACTTGGTCGAGGTTTGTGAGCTCCCCGGCATCCAGTGTGAGGAAGACGTGTCCCTGGAGTCGACTGTCATTTGTTTCGAAGGTGACCGGTCCGTGGATCTTGGCAATCGGGAGTGTCGTGGTCTGTGCTTGCAGTGTCTGGCCGGGTGCGCCAATGATGAGTGCGCAGACGGCGAGGGCTCCCGCTGTGAGCAGGAATGTGCGTGCACGGCGAGAGAAGAGGGAATGCGCCATGAAGTCATGCAGATGCGTCCGGCCGGCGCTTGCGCATCAGTGCGTAGAGCACGGCAGTGAGGAGCGGTGACACGAAGAGAATCATGTTGAGCGGAGTGCCGCTTCCCGGAAGCGGAGCGCGCTCACTCTGTTCGGCATTTTGAGAAGTTTCCTCGGTCGCAGTCGGTGTCTCGGTCACTGTCGCAGCAAGCGGGGCTGTGAAAGGCGGGATGGCTGGTTGCATGGGTTGCGAAGGGACAGCGGCCGGTGCCGTTACGGACGGTGGGACGTATCCACCCGGCGCTGTGTCATACAGGGGAGCGGGAGCGGCTGCTTTCAACGGGGGTGTGGACGGCGGAATCATCGCTGCGATGCTCTCGGGTATTGCAGAGGGCTGCTGGGCAACCGCGGGCGGCTGTACGGATGCCGCGGCCATTTCCGGAACAGGATTCGTTGCCGGAGCAGGTGCCTGAGGCATTTGCGGCTCATTCGATTCGATAGTCAGTGTGGGCGTATTCGCAATCGCCCCGGCCGATGGTTCGGACGGAACGTAGGTAGGGATGGGTTCCCGATCGTAGCCTCCCGTGATATTCCTCCACGGAGCCGGCCAGTCTTGCACAGGTTGCGGGTTGCGGGTCGAGCTGCCACTTCCCGTATAGCTGCCGGTATCTTCGGTTGTTTGGGACGATGCAGATGATTGCGTCGCTTCCGAGGAAGCGGAAGAGACCATACTGGATTCTTGCGAAGACGTTGCGGCACTGGAGGCCTCGCTCGAGGAGGACGATTGGATGATGCCTCCGAGGTCGGGGATCGGCAGATCTGTCGGCGTGTCCTCTTCGCTGCTCACACTCGAGGACGATGAACTTATATTTCCGAGATCGGGGATCGGCAGATCGCTCTCACTGCTCGATGACATCGAGCCGGACTGCATTTCATCAATGATGTCGGAGAGATTGGGAATAGGGGGAATGATCTCCTTCCCCAGATCGGGGATCGGCGGTATCGAAGAATCTTCGCTATCTTCACTCGAGAGGCTGGACCCCGACGCACTCATGGATGACTGCGAAGATTCTTGGCTCAGGGCGGACGATGAGGAGGAGGCCCCCGGCAGATCGACCCCGTACGATCGCAAAAATTCTCCCGGAGAGATGTATGCGTGGAGAGCGTTCCATCCGACGAGGATGCCTGAGACGGCAATGAACGCGATGACCGCGAACGTGATTGCAGTCATCCGACCTTTCGGGGTTGGGGGAGTATCGGGAGAGTCCATTGAGTGTGTGTAAATCCAGTTATTCTAGCATTTTTTCCCTTCTTCGGGAAGGGAGACGCAGTGCGCTCAGACGTCTTACAGGAGCCAAACTCCCGCATAATCCTCTACAGCGTCAAAATCGCTGTACCACTGCCCAATAGCATTGAACGGTTCAGGTGTTGCCAGAATAATAAAATTATTAGTTTATCGCTCAAGCAGTGCCCTGCGATGCCTTTGCCGGCATTGTCACCGGCTTCGGTGCGGTCAAGGAAGGGGAGGCGTGTGGGCATGGGGGCATTGTCCCCTCGTCTCCTGCGGGTTTTGTTGGTGCAGCGTTTCATCAACGGTCGCCCGTGTTGCGAGGAGTTCGGCAACGATATTGGGTGGCAAGTCCCGCTTGCGCATGCGTTCAGGATCGTAGTGTGCGATGTCCATGATGCGGCCGCTCTTCGCTTCTGCGAGGGGAACGTGTGGTTTCCATAGGATGAGTATCCTGAACGACAAGGATTCTTTTCAATAAAGCGAAGCAACTGGGAAGTGGCATACTGTGTGTCGATGCGTATCGCGAGCCTCGAAGCCGGGATCACCGAAGTCCTCTTCACACTGGGGGTGGGATCGTTCGTGGTGTGCGTGGATCAAGGGAGCGACTTCCCGGTGGAGGTCGAGAGCGTTCCTCACGTGGAGAAGAATGATGTGGAGGGGATCCTCGCGCATCGACCGGAGCTTGTGATCGGCCTTCCCTCATCGGATGACAAGGTTGTTGCGCAGCTCAAGTCACGCGGTGCGAATGTCGTCACGGTCGATGTGCAGTCGCTCGCGGAAGTCGCCGAAATGATCCGCACGCTCGGCATCTTGGTTGAGAGGGAGAAGCAGGCAGCTTCGGTTGTCGCATCCCTGCAGAAGGGGTTCAATGAAGTGAAGAAGAAGGCTGCGCATTTGCCGAAACGGCTGAAAATATACATAGAGAAATCGCCGTCTCCTCCGACCGCTGCTGATCGGTGGGTACCGGAAATCGTGCGGCTCGCGGGCGGGGTGCACTGTGATCTTCCGGATGCCGCTCACTTCCATTCCTTCGATCCGGATCTCATCATCCTCGCGTGGCGCGGGCGGGGCGGCAATATCGATCGGACGGAGCTGATGCATCGTCCGGGGTGGGGGAATCTGCGCGCAGCGGTGGAGGGGCACATGCGCACACTCGACGACGCATTCATTCTCCGGCCCGGCTCGCGTCTTCCCGAAGGGGCGCGGAGACTGTACGGGTGGTTATTTGAGATCACACACTAATCTTGACGTAATCGGTTCATGGAAGATCGATTGGGGGATTTTGGTATGTGCGGTTGGAAATGATGGTGACTTTCTGCAACACTTGCAACAACCGTTCCCTCCTTCGCACCATGGCTTCCTCGACTCCCTACACACGCTTCCAGACAACGCTCGAGAAAGCCCTCGTACATCTGAAGCTCTCTTCCGAGGAACGCGCACTCTTCGCGCATCCGCGTTATACCCATAAGAAGGATCTCACAATCACCCGCGATAACGGAGCGAAGGTCGCGTTCCCCGCATTCCGCGTCCAGTACTCTGACGCGCGCGGTCCGTACAAGGGTGGCATCCGCTACCATCCGCTGGCGGACGAGGAGGAGGTGAAGGCGCTCGCCGCGCTCATGGCGATCAAGACCGCGGTCGTCGGCATTCCGTTCGGCGGTGCGAAGGGGGGTATCCAGGTGAATCCGAAGGATCTCTCTGCGAAAGAATTACAGGAACTCTCCCGCGCGTACGTTCGCGCATTCCTTGAACACTTAGGGCCCGACATCGACGTCCCGGCGCCGGATGTGAACACGAACCCCGCCATCATGGCGTGGATGCGCGACGAGTTTGAGAAGCAGACCAAGAGCTACAGTCCGGCGTTCATCACGGGCAAGCCGATGAGCTTCGGCGGCTCGCTGGGTCGCGATACCGCGACGGCGCGTGGCGGATTCTTCCTCATTCAGGAGCTCGTAGATCGCGCGGCACTCGATCCATCGGAGCTCAAAGTCGTCATTCAGGGATTCGGCAACGCGGGTGCGACCATGGCGCACTTCCTGCACAATGCCGGCTTCACCATCGTTGCGCTCTCCGACTCGCAGGGGGGGATCTACGCGCCGGAGGGTATCGATCCCGTGCGTGTCGAGAAGTACAAGCGCAAGACCGGTGCGGTGACGGGCGAGTATTGCGAGGGGTCCGTCTGCGATATTCAGCGCATGAAGATGGACGGCGTTCAGCAAGTGACCAATGAGCAGATCCTTGAGCTTCCGTGCGATATCCTCATCCCCGCGGCGCTCGACAATGTCATCGCGGAGGAGAATGCCGGGCGGATCCAGGCTCGCATCGTCTTTGAACTGGCAAACGGGCCCACCACGCCCGAAGCGGACATTCTCTTAGAGAAGAAAGGCGTGACAGTAGTGCCGGATGTGCTCGCGAATGCGGGCGGGGTGACGGTGAGCTACTTTGAGTGGGTGCAGGGGCGCTCGGGGGAACAGTGGACGGCTGAGCGCGTGGATAGCGAGCTCAAACGGGTCATGCTCGATGCCTACAGGGCGGTGCGTCGCGAATCGCATCGCCAGTCTCTCACGCTGCGCGATGCCGCGTTCTCGGTGGGGATCAGGAGAATGCTCGATGCGATGCGCGCACGCGGGTGGGTGAATGCATAAAGTCTGTTGTTCATTTTCACCCCCCGTGGCGGCGGGGCCAACCAACGTTTGATCTTGGAGAACATTGTCCCTACTCTTTCTTCGATGTTCGACGTCGCCATCATCGGGCTCGGGGCCGCCGGGTATACCTCTGCGATCTACACGGCACGCTACAAGCTCTCCACGCTCCTCATCGGGGCGGAGGACGGAGGGATGGGCGTGACCGCGGCGGAAGTGGGGAACTGGCCGGGCGATATCGAGGTGACAGGGCCCGATCTCATGGAGCGCATGAAGGCTCATGCCAAGAGCTTCTCGGAGGTGACACAGAAGCAGGCGTACGTGGAGGGCGTTTCGAAAACCAAGACGGGTTTCGCGCTCTCGTATCGGGGCGGGGGATCGGATGAGTCGAGGACGGTCATCTTCGCCACGGGATCGAAGAAGCGTCATCTCGGTGTTCCGGGTGAGGAGGAATTCGCCGGCAAAGGGGTGTCGTACTGTGCCACCTGCGATGCTTTTTTCTTCCGCGGCAAGACGGTGGCGGTCATCGGAGGAGGGGATGCGGCCGTGGAGGGCGCGGCGATCGTCGCACAGGTGGCCAAACAGGTGTATTTGATTCACCGGAGGAATGCCTACCGCGCGGAACCGTACTGGGTGGAGAGATTGGAAGCGCGCGAGAATGTCACGTTCGTGCTCGAACGGACGTTGAAGGAGATCGTCGGGGAAGGGAAGGTAACCGGAGTGATCCTCGACAAGCCGTTCGAAGGGTCGGATCGTCTGGCTGTGGATGGTGTCTTCGTCGAGATCGGTTCCGACCCGGCCGTTGATCTTCCGAAAGCGCTCGGTTGTACTCTCGATTCACACGGATTCGTTCAGGTTGATGCGGCACAGCAGACGTCTGTAGTTGGTGCCTTCGCCGCGGGGGACGTTTCCTCTGCCTCCAATCACTTCGCCCAATTCGCCACGGCGGCGGGGGAGGGAGCGGTGGCGGCGAACGGAGTGTTCAATTTCTTGCAGACGAAGTCCTGACATTTCCGTTTCTGCTCCATGTGGTTTCTCGCCGCCATGATCGGCAACGTTCTGTGGGTTGCCTCGGATGTGACGAACTCCGTGCTCGTGCATCGGTTTGAGTCGCGGCCATTCATCCTCGCTTGGGTGCAGAGTGCCTTCGATCTCTTTTGGCTGTGCACGCTCGTCGGTTTCGTATCGTTTCATACGGTTTGGTTTCCGTGGTATGCGGCGGCGGGTCTTTGCTCATACGTCGCTTCCTTGGTATTCCTCGCCGTCCTCAAGCGGTTCGACGTATCGATCATGCATGCTGCATGGGTCTTCCAGGCTCTTGCCGTGAGCATTGCCGGATTCGTGATCTTTCAGGAACGCTGGACCTTCCTGCAGAGTGTCGGTGCGATCCTCGCTCTTTCAAGCGTCCTCTTCGTTGCATTCTGGCACAAACACATCACGCTCTTCCGAACAGTGGCTTGGCTGCTGCTTCTCGGTCTCCTCTACACGCCTTTCTTCATCGTCCAGAAAGCGGCTGTCGAGGGGGGTGAGACCATCATGACGGCGTTCTTCTGGACGGAGTTCTTCCAGAAAGGGACCGCTCAGGTTCTCCCGTGGATCGTACCGGGCGTACGGCGCAGTGCTCGCGGAGTGTGGTCCCGACTGCGATGGGATACCTTCTTTCTGAACGTCTTCGCATCCTTGTGCATCATGCTCGGATGCCTGTCGTTCGTGGCTGCGTTCAAGTATGGCCCTGTTTCTCTCGTCGCAGTTCTGGAAAATTCCCAGCCGTTTCTGGCCATCATCTTCGCGTGGCTTCTGTGTTTCGTGGCGCCGACATACGCTCCGCGCGAGCTTCTCACCAGGCAGTCGGTGTCGGTGAAAGTCGTGAGTTTTACGCTCGTGGCGGCGGGGATGGTGTGTATGGCGGTGTCATGAGCTTCTGGCATGGCAGTTTTTTCGCTGTATTGTTTGCTGCTTTTCCTTGCATCGTGCTTGGGAGATCAGTATCCTCCCCCCGCTATGCCACGCGGAAAGCGCACTGTATTCGCTGTATTCTGCTCAGAGACGGGAAACCGCCTCGGCTCTGCCAGATTTCACAAGCAAGATAAGAAGGGGCGTGCCTGGAAGGAGCATGCCCAGAAACTGGTGAAGTACTGCCCGGCATGCCGCAAGCGCATGAAAGTCACCTTGAAGGAGGAGCGCCACTCCAAGTAGACATCCCTTTTCGCAGTTCTCTTGTTATAGTGTCCCCATGACGGACATCTATCGTTCCTGCGCCTCCATCGCCGTGCTGCGTCCGGCGGAGCTGTGCTCTCCCGCGGCGTGCACGCCCACATTTGAAATGTTGCTCCTCCACAAGCCGCGCAAGAATGATGCGTGGCAGCTGCCGCAGGGGGGGCGGGAGGAGGGGGAGACCATCGAGCAGGCTGCGCTTCGGGAGCTGAAGGAAGAGGCCGGTATCTCTGCAAAGGTTCTTGGCAAGAGCAGGCATGTTTACCAGTACGAGTTCCCCGCGTCGTACCGAAGGTTCCGTCCGGATAATGTCTGCGGCCAACGGGTGGAATTCATCCTGGCGCTCGCGGATGTCTCGACACATGTGCAGGTCGATGATCGGGAGATCGATGCCTTCGTATGGGTGAAGCCGAGCGAGCTTTCACAGTATCTCAAACGCGAAGAGTATCGGAAGATTGTTGAAAAGGTGATGGAAGAGGCTGCCCGTCTTTCCGGTCAACGCTGATGCGCCTCACTACCCTCTTTCCCGAGCAATTCCGCAACCTTGCTCCTGAGCGTCTCACCTTCGCCGGAGCGGATACGCACATCTTCATCGGAGCGAACGGTGCGGGGAAGACGAACATCCTCGAGGCGATGTCCTACCTTTCCCTCACGCGGTCGTTTCTGGGTGCGCAGGAGGAAGACATCATCACTTGGGATGCGGATTTCACCCGCGTGAGTGCCGATGCGGAGAGCGACAACAGTGGGGCCTTGAAGCTTGAAGTGGTGAGTGCCGCGCGGCCGCGCAAGCAGAAGGCGGCGTTCGTGAATGACGTGCGCACGCCGGTCGCGCGGCTCGTCGGGAGGCTGCCTTCCGTGGCTTTCCTCCCGCAGGATCTTGAGCTCTTCGTCGGCGCGCCGAGTCTGCGGCGGCGGTTCATGGACGACATTCTCTGCCAGACGTCGACCGCTTACGATCAGGCTCTCGCGGCTTACGGCAAGATTCTCCGGCAGCGCGCTGCGCTCCTTCGGAAAATAGCCGACGGCGTTTGCCGGGAGGCGGATCTCGAACAGTGGGATGCGATGCTTGCTCAGCAGGGGAGTCTCCTGACGACGATGCGCCTCGAGCTTCTGGGGGTGCTCCAGTGTTCAATCGGTGACGAAGTGCGCGCGCTCGGCGAGCAGTGGAACGCTATCCGCATCGAGTACCTCCGCAAGGGAAACGCGCGCGATCAGGCCGCCATTGCGGAGGAATTCCGCGCACTGCTCCTCCACTACCGTGAGCGCGATCTCCTCTTGCTCTCGACGACCGTCGGCCCGCACCGCGAAGATTGGACGGTCACCGTCGAGGGGCGTCCCCTCACTACATTTGCCTCCCGCGGGCAGCAGCGTGCCGCCGTACTCGCCATGCTCTTCCTCACCGTTTCGTATCTGGAGCTCAAGCGAAGCGAGAAGCCGATCATTCTCTTGGATGATGTCTTCTCGGAGCTGGATGACTTGCACCAGTCGCAACTCCTCGCCGCGCTCGCGGGGCATCAGGTGTTCTGCACGGCCACGCACCTTCCCCCGGGCTCTGAGCATGCCATCGTGTGGGACGTGGAGAACGGGGCCGTTCGTCGGAGAACGAAGCGAGGCAGACATGACGACGTGCCGGCGGCTGTTGTCTCTCCATAATGTACAAGGAATAGTTGACGGGTTATTTCTATCTGGTAAAATGCGTTTTAGGACTGTGTACCTTCCTGAGAGGAAAGTTTCTCCGGGCATATGACCGGAATCCTGAAATCTCAGGTGACAAGCATCGGTACACGGACCAGGAGTAAGGGTTTTGGCCCCGTCGGCTATCCAGTCGACACCCTTACTCCCTTTTTATGCAGAGCCCCGAAAACAGCGAGAGCCAGCGCGTCCGCCGCGTCGTCCGGCGTGGGGACGGATGGCAGCTTGAACATCCTCAGGAGCATGTCCTGTATCTGCCGCTTGTCCGCCGAACCGTCCCCCGTAATGCAGGACTTGAGCTGAGGCGGTGTGGGTTCGAGGAGGGGGATCGCCTGCTGGGCGAGGGTCATGAGGATGACGCCGCGCGCTTGGGCGACGTCGATCGCCGTGCGTTCGTTGACCGAGAAGAAGATCCGTTCCACGACGGCCAGTGACGGCTTCCATTCCTCCAAGATGCCGCGCAGGTCTTGCGAGAGTTCGCGGAGGCGGTCGGAGGTCGCTTGACCGGCGGGTGTCGTGACGGTGCACCAGTCGAGGCAGCGGATCTCTCCGTGTTCGTCGTGCTCGACGAGGCCGATGCCTGTCGTGGCCAATCCGGGATCGATGCCGATTATGCGCATGAGTCGAGCATGCAATCTCCCGCTTTTGGCTGCAAGTCGGGCTCGTTGCCAAAAGTGACTTTTTCTGCTAACATGAGAGGAAAAATACACACATGAACCTGCGCCTGTCCGCCCATCGGCATTTCCTCATCCTGCCGGCCTTCCTGTGCCTGCTCTCGGTCTCCCTCCTGAGCGCGTCTTCTTCGACCAATGCGTCGATCACGCGGCAGGCGGATCCGAAGATCGAGCGCTTTCCCGCGGTTATTGCTTGGGGGGATGCACAGGCGATGGTGTGGAGCGACACGTTGGTCGATCGTGCGGGTTCGGTGCCGCGGCTCCTCTCCGGACCGATGCTCATCAAGACGGACGGTATCGTAGAGATGGATGCGGCGGATTTGCATCTGACCGGTCTGTACGGCGGCGCGTACGTGACAGTGCGCGGCGGTGTCGTAACGGTTGCCGCACTGACTGCACCGATGCTTGCGACGAGCGGACGGCGCAGCGTTCTGATTCCGGCAGGGTTGCAGTGGAGTGGCTCTGACCGGATCGCATCGTACGATGCGGGCGTGACGCAGTGGGCCAAGAGTCGATCTCTCTCCGCCGTTCCCACCGCATTTAAGCGCGCGCAGCTCATGCAATTGGAATCCTTTCCGGCGGTAGCATTACCCACCCGATCGGCCGGCTCTTCTCTGGACCGTTTCCTCTCCTCTCTCGCTTTCGATGGATGGCGTCTCCCTGCTGCGCAGCAGAGGGTCCATCGGCTCTATGAGGAGGAGGTGTTCCGTGAGCTGACACGCTGTGTGCGGGAGGGTGATCGCGATTGCGTCATGGAAATAGTGCATGATGCAGACAACGAAGAGCATCTCTCGGGCCGGCGCGGACAGGGGATTCTCGCCTCTCTCCTCTCGCAGGTTTCGGGGGATTCGGTGATGACGAATATGCTGCTCACGGCACTCATGCACGATGACCGCCTGTGGCTGCTTGCGTCGATCCATCCGCAATGGCGGCTTCCCGCATGGGGGGTGGATCATCCGACGCCAAGCAGAGAGATGTGCATGTTGCACCTCTTCGTGCTGCCGCAATCGGATGTGTTGGCCGATGCTCTTCCGGTCGTGATCCTGCAAAGATGGGAACAGGAAGCAGCCGATCTGCTCGCTCTCGACGCCGATCCGCGCTCTCTCCTGAATCACCTCGTAGAGGTCCTCGTCCCTGTTGTGCGCACCGAGACGACGCTGGGGTATCCTGAACGCGCCCGGACACTCGCGGCATCTCTCATGAGTATCGTGGCGGAACGCAAGGAGTTGCTTTCACCCGCGGCATCGGCTGCAGTGCGTTCGTTCTCACAACTGGGCGACGAACCGCTCGATGCGACGGTGCATGAGGAGACGACGTCGGCAGCCTCATCTTCTGAAGGTGGTACGCAGCCATTTGATCCGGAACAGGTCGCAGGGCTGGCGGAAGAGCTGTTGCGCGAGAGTGGAGCGGCGTTCACGGTACAGACTTCTTTTAAGGCTTTGACTTCCTCACAGGTGAATGTGATGGGCATTGTCTTCAGCGGGGTGCGCGGTGACGCAAGCTACGACTTCCTTCTCGACACCGCTCGAGGGATGGTGAGCGCTGTGGTCGTCGGGGGAAGGCCGCTGCCGAACACGCTCTCGCTTCGGGAGTTCGTCCGCTGGGCGCGATTGCAGTGAAGTTTCCTTTCATCTCCAGAGCTTTGCTTTGCCACCTTTTTCATAACTGAAAAAGGTGGCCCAAAAAGGTTTCGGCGCTGCTACGTCACCCTGAGCCCGTCGAAGGGTCGCCGCCTGTACGACAATGGCTCGTCTCACGTCGCGCCGCAAACTCCTCATTCGCTTCGCTCATTCGTCGGACATGCGGCGCTCCCTCTGGGCGTTCGTCTCACCAAGTCGTACGACGGCGGCTCGCAGGGCGCCGATGAGATCTTTGGATGTTGGGAAATGTCACAATTTAGCGGAGTGATCCCTTCTGGAGGACCGGCTTGGAGGGAAGCGTATGTCTCCGCACTTTCGGTTTCGCGTGGTTGATGCGGCACTTAACCGGAAGGGTCGAATCGTAGGTGCCGACGCGGTAGAAATTGCTCCTCCGCGCGGCGTGGGCGACAGGGGAATTGATGGGGAGACTTACGATCAGGATCGTCAGGAGGATTGCGATGCGGAGGGAGAGTTTCATGGAGTGGAGTGTAGCATGGAGTGTCAGCCTCGGCGATGTTTCGTTGCATGTCCCCGCGCATGTTTGTGTTGGGCAGTTCGACTCGCTTCGCTCGCTCACTGTCATTCGATTCGCTTGGAAAATGGCTCGAGCCGCGGAGCGGCGAGAGAGCGCGAAGGTTGGTCAGTCAGGGGGTAACGGTTACATGGCTTGCCATGAGCGAGCGGCAGCCAAGGGTCTTCGATTTGCCGCTGCGCGGCTCACTCAGACTCATTCGCCTCGCTGCCGCGAGTCGAATGGTGGGCGATGGCTGATTTGAACAGCCGACCTCGACATTATCAGTGTCGCGCTCTAACCAACTGAGCTAATCGCCCGAGGCAGGGAAGAGGGTAAGGGGAATTGCTGCTCTGGTCAAATACTAGGGCTAGAGTTAGGGACAGGAAATCATCAACCCTAACCCTAATCCTAATTCCTACTTCTTATAGATATCCGTCACGCTCTCCCCCAGTTCGATGTGGCGGATCACCTCGGCGAGCATCGGGGCGATGGGCAGGATCTTGAGGCCCGGGAAGGCTTTTTTGTTCACGGGGACGCTGTCCGTGACGACGACCTCCTTGAATTTCGCCGCTTTCAGATTGGCGATGGCGTTTCCCGAGAAGATGGCATGGGTGGCTGCAGCGTAGACATTCGCGTTCGCTCCGCGCTTGCGCAGCGCCTGCGCGGCCGAGACGAGGCTGCCGCCCGTGTCGATCATGTCGTCGAAGAGGATGCACGTGTGGCCTTCGATATCGCCCACAACCTCGATGATCTCCGCCTTCTGGTGCTGCGGACGGCCTTTATGCATGATCGCGAGGTCCGCGCCGATCATGTCTGCGAACTTCTTCGCGCGCTTGGCGCCGCCGGCATCGGGAGAGACCACGACGGGATTGGCCAGATTCTTGCTCTTGAAGTAGTGCGCGAAGATCGGCCGCGCGTCGAGGGAGTCGACGGGGATAGAGAAGAAACCCTGGATCTGCGCGGAGTGGAGGTCGAGGGTGATCACGTGGTCCGCGCCGGATTCCTCGAGGAGGTGTGCGATGAGTTTGGCGGAGATCGGCTCACGCGGCTCCGCCACGCGATCCTGGCGGGCGTAGGCGAAGTGGGGGAAGACGACGTGGACGCTCTTGGCGAAGCTTAAGCGTGCTGCCTGGCACATGAGGTAGAGCTCGATCAGGCAGACATCCGGTTCCAGAGTGGCCGTCTGGAGGATGTAGACATCCTTGCCGCGCACCGATTCCAAGTACTTCACGTACCGTTCCCCGCAGCTGAAGGCCTTGAGCAACACCTTGCCGAGGGGGATCTTGAGTTCCTGGGCGAGCTTCTTAGCGAGGGCCGGATGGGAGGATCCTGCGAAGAGGTGCATCTGGAGTATTATTCTACCAGATGCACGTCCGTTTCTCCACCTGCCGTGGGCTCCCCGTGGTCGATGCCTCCAGTGACGCCATTCTCGGCCGTCTAAAGGGAATCGTCCTCAACCCCGATACGGGGAAGGTGGAAGGGTTTACCGTCCACGTGCCGGGGCTGCTCTCCGGGAGCGAACTCTTCTGTGCGGGGGTGGATATCCTCCACTGGGGCACGCACATCCTCGTGCGCGACAGCGATATCCTCTCTCCAGTGGAAGATCGCATCCGTCTTCAGGAGCTTTTGGCGCAGCGAAGGCCGTTGCTCGGACAGCGCATCCGTACGGAAAGCGGAAAGATTCTTGGTATCTGCGCGGATGTGCAGATCGACACGACGAAGATGCTTGCCACATGGATGTTTCCGAGGCGTTTATGGCGGTGGGGGATCGCCATCCCGCTCACGGAAGTGGTTGAGGTGCGTCGTGAGGCCATCGTCGTCCGCGATCCGCCGATCATGAAAGAGTCGGAGGCGACGGCGAGCGAGGTGCTTCATGCGCTGCCGTCGCTCAAAGGCATCGCAGAAACCGGCTCATGCACATCGTAGGCGAAAACGAAAGCGGGGGGGGGCGATACCTCAGGAAGTCGCGATGTTCGCGACGAGCATCACGATCCCGTTCGCCAGCAGGATGACGATCAGTCCGATGACGGCGTAGAGGATCGTTTTCTTCGCCTTCTCCACGGCCGAATCGTCGCCGGAGGAGATGATGAGACGGATACCGGCGATGACGATGACGATCACGGCGACGAGAGCGAGGTAGCCCAAGATGGTCGTGATGACGCTTTCGATGGTGGTACGGATCTCGGTACTGCCGAGGTTATTCAATCCGGGGCCAAAATTGGCGGCAAAAGCGCGAGAGGCGGCAGCAAACCACAGGGAAGATGCGGCAGCGGAAGTCATCAGAGGGTTCTTCGGAGAGAGCATGTGGGGAGGGGTAATGGTGCAGTTGTACACCAGAGTGCTTTCCGGACGCAAGTCTAGTTGAGGGTCATGGGAATGGCTTCACAAAAACCTCCCCCGCCTTGGAGGGGGGGGAGGTTGAAAAACACGGAACTCGGGGGTGATCAGCTCGTGGCGAGATTCGCGACAATCGACACGATGGCGTTGGCCAGTAGGATGATGATCAAGCCGATGACCGCGAAGAGGATCGTCTTCTTGGCCTTGTCCACGGCACCCTCATCTCCTGAGGAGACCACGAGACGGATACCGGCGATGACGATGACGACCACTGCGGCAAGTGCGAGATAGCTCAAGACGGTCGAGAGCACGCTCTCGACGGTGGAGCGAATGTCATTGCCGCCGAGGTTTGCAGCCGTATTTCCGAAATTGAGTGCCAGAGCGTACGGAACGGACGCGATCCACGCGGCGGAGGCGGCGATGGCCGAACGGGTAAAGGTGGAAATCTTCATGAATGGAAGGGGGTAATTTTGCCTATTCTTACACCTCTTTCCCCTTCCCATGCAAGCGCCGCATCTCCTGCGGCATGGAAACTCTTGACGCAATTTCTGCTTTGTTACTTATTACTGAGGAACCCGACGCCGATGAGCAGCAGAGCCGGAAGCGAGAACCAAAGATCTTGATTGAAGACCATGAGCTGCATGAGTTTGCTGCCGGTGAGCATCGGGGAAACCATCGCCGCTTGCGACAGGCTCGCATCGAGGATGGGGCCGCCCGCGATGAACGTGAGGAGGGTGGAGAGGAGCATGCCCGCAGTCACGAAGCCGAAGAGACCCGTGATGATGGTACTTAAGATGCTGCCTGTCTCTTTCACGTAACTCACCTCGATGCCTGCGCGCACGGCGATGAAGATGATGGCGGCGGCGAAAACAACGAGTTTGACGGTGGCGATGAGTGAGGAATCCATCGAGAGACCGAGCACCGTGAGCAGCGGCTGCGACTGTCCGGTCATGCGGGCGAGGATGTTCCCCAAACCCTGGACGGCAACGGTGGCGATGTAGGTGGCGATGATGATCTTCACTGCCTGGTGCTTCCCGATGATGAAACTGTAGGCGACGACAATCGCGAAGAAGACGATGACGAACAGATCCCAGCTCAAGGTGATGTTCATAGCACGAAGTATGGGGAGCTTGGGAGAGATCTTACTCTTCAGACGGTTCGTGTGCCAACTTTGCTCACGCGCCACCTTCCCGCTCAATTCGTTAGCCGGTCTCAGCCGTCGTGCTACTCTCTTCCCATGCGTCACGGGCTGATCCTCATCGACAAGCCGGCCGGCATTACGAGTCACGACTGTGTGGCGCGGGTGCGAGCAGCGCTTCATGAGCGCGACGTCGGGCACTTGGGGACTCTTGATCCGGCGGCGACGGGGCTCCTCGTCCTCGCGGTCGGACGCAAGGCGCTCAAAGTTGTGGAGCTCTTCCGCGATCTCCCCAAGGAGTACGAGGCGCAGGTGCGCTTCGGCATGGTGAGCACCACCTACGATGGCGATGGCGTTCTCTCGCAGGTGCCGGCCAAACCCGGCTGGATACCGCCGCCCCTTGAAATCGTTCGTAATACCATCGCCGATCGCTTCCTCGGGAAGATCGAGCAGGTGCCTCCGGCATATTCCGCCGTGCACGTCGGCGGTGAGCGCGCCTATCGCAAGATGCGCCAGGGGCGCACTGTGCAGATCCCCGCGCGGCAGGTGGAGATCAAAGAGTGCACGATCCTTTCCTATGACTATCCCGTGCTTCGCTTACGCATAGCCTGTGGCAGCGGCACGTACATCCGTTCCCTCGCGCACGATCTCGGGGCGGTGCTCCACACCGGCGCTTACTTGGAGAGGTTGCGTCGCACGAGGGTGGGGGAATGGCGCATCGAGAATGCCGTTCCCCTCGCGAATGCCCTGTGGTCTTCCATCATCCCCCTCAAGGACGTACTCGCCGATCAGTCCGCCGTCCGGCTCTCCATGGCACAGATGCAGGATGTTCGCTGCGGCCGCGACGTGGATGTTCCCGTCACGTCGCAGGTCATCGCCTGGTATGGCGATCTTCCCATCGCCATCCTCGTTCCGGTCGAAGGAAGAGCGCATGCACGGAAGGTGTTGTGATGAAGGGTTAGGAGTGAGGGGTAGGGTTAGGGTTTCCACCAAGTTCGTTTCTTGGAGAGCCATTGCCCCTAATCCTAATCTTAACTCTAACCTTAAAGTGGTAGAGTACGGGCATGACGGACGACGGACATTTTTCGCGCGCACAGAAGTGGCTCCTTGCCTGCGGGATCGTTGCCCTCACGGCAATCGTGTACGGTCGGTCGCTCGGAAACGGATTCGTGACATGGGATGACGGATCGCTCATCACGGAGAATCCGCTTATCCGTTCCCTGTCCCCCTCGTCGATCATCGGTGCATTCACCAGCTACGACCCCGAGCTCTACGTGCCGCTCACGACACTCAGCTACCAGTTCAATTACCTCGTCGCGGGACTCCATCCCTTCATCTATCACTTCACCAATCTTGCCCTCCACATCCTCAATGTGTTCGGTGTCGTGTGGGTGGTCTTCCTCCTCTGTAAGAGGAAGAGCGTGGCGATCGCCGCGGGATTGCTCTTCGCTGTGCACCCGCTCAATACGGAGGCGGTCGCGTGGGCGAGCGCGCGCAAGGATGTGCTCGCGACGGTGTTCTTTCTCCTGACCATCGGTTGGTACATCCGCTTCCTCCGGACGGGCGCGCAGCGTTATCGGTTCTGGAGTGTCATGGCGTTCCTGCTCGCGCTCCTGTCAAAAGTCACGGTGATTCTGACGTCTGTGGTGTTGCTGCTCATCGATTGGTACGAAGGCAGATCCCTCGATCGGGAAGCGGTGAAGGAGAAGTGGTCGCACCTGCTCCTCGCCGTTGTCTTCGGAATGATCGCGTGGTTCGGGAAAGCCACGAGCGGATCCTTCTTCTTCGAGAAGGTGCTCATCGGCATGAAGTCGATCATCTTCTATCCGATGAAGCTCCTCTGGCCGATGCATCTCTCGGCGATCTATCCCTATACGTCTCCCATCACTCTCTCCACGCCGGATCTTTTCTTCTCCACTGCGGCGGTCATCGCTCTCTGCGTGGTCGTGTACATCTTCCGACGGCACCGGACCATCGTCTTCGCGTGGCTCTTCTATCTTTTGATGCTCCTGCCGACGCTCACCAACATCACCAGAGGCAGAAACGAATTGCTCGACGTCATCTTCGCCTCGGATCGCTACGCGTATATCCCCATCATCGCTCTCCTTCTCCTTGTGGGGCTCTTCTTTGCGTTTCTCCGTGATCGGTGGCGGCACATCGCGGACGGCGGATTGGCTCTTCTCCTCTGTGCGCTCGCCGTCGCCGCGTATGCGCAGTCGCTCACGTGGAAGGATTCGCGCTCTCTCTTCACGCAGGTGCTCGCGGTCTACCCCGACTCCTACGTGGCGCACACAAACATCGGCACGGAGCTCTACAAGGAGGGGGACGTCTCCGGTGCGATGGGGGAGTACGAGAAGGCGGTATCCATCCGTCCCGATGGGACGACCTACTACAATATCGGCCAGATTCACCTCGCGTACGGCCGCAAGACAGATGCAATCGCCGCCTTTCGTAAGTCGATCGAAGCGAGTCAGAAGGACCCCGATCCGTTCACGTACTTAGGCGTCCTGCTTCTTGAGCAGGGAAACAGTGTAGAGGCGCAGTCGCTCCTGACGCAGGCGTACGCTCTCAAGAGCACGATGCCGCACACCTCGTACTACTTAGGGGTCCTGGCGCTTGAGCAGGGGCGCAGAGAGGAGGCGATTACCTACTTCAACGAATCACTCGCGCTCGGGATGGATCCTGCGGAGGTGCAGCCGAAACTGCAGGTGTTGGGAGTGGGGGACTAAGAGGCTTTCTATCTGAGGCGCGCGTGAAGATCCATCATCGTCTATATTACAAATTTATGCTATAATAGTATTCATGACTACGCCGCCCGATCACAGGGACCGTACCCCCGATATGCCGGAGGCGGCTGCGCCTGCTCTGTCCGGAATTCCTGTGTCCGAAGCAATTGCTCGCGAGACGAAGGCCGCAGTTGGGCATCGTCTTGAGTCTCCTCATGTTGTTCGTGAGAGAAAAATGGCGGAACTGGCTGCGCGTCGAGCGCCGGATTGCTCGGAGGACCTGCGCTTAAGTCCGCTCGATTTCGATCCGTCCTTCATAGAGCAACTCGTGCGCAATCGCGGCATCCTCAAACGGGGCGATGTTCAGCATCCGTCGGGTCCTCAGGCAGTGGGGCTCTCTCGTAGTGATCTTGAGGATCTCGACGATCTCATGGATCCAGCGGATCCCGCGGATATCGGCGGCTTCCGGATTCTCCATGCATCCGGAAAAGTCATGTGCATCATGGCGGAGAGTTTGCGGGAGGGAGATATCCTCATCATCTATCCCGAGGAGTTGGGAGAATGAGGAGAAACGGGAGCGCGAGTCGAATGGTCAGTCAGGGGGTTACGGTTACATGGCTTGCCATGAGCGAGCGGCAGCCAAGGGTCTTCGATTCGCCGCTGCGCGGCTCACTCAGACTCATTCGCCTCGCATGATTGTAAATGGCCGGAGCGCCGAAGGCGCGACGACCGTGAGCGAGGCGCAAAGCGCCGAGTCGAATGGTGGAGCGCTTTCGAAAAAATCCGAACCGATTTCAGCACGAATTGGCGCGGCGGCTGAAAAGCCTTCGGGCTGGGGGCAGCCGCCGCGCCTGCCGGACGAAGCAAATGCGAAGGCTGGCCACCGGAAACCCTGCCGGACATCGCAGACGATTTCCAACTGTTCTTTTGCGGCTCACAAAACGAAATTCATTTTAATAACTCCTTCGCCAGCGCGACCCTTCTTCGTCCTTCGGGCTACAGAAGGGCGAGCGATCTTCATTTCTGGAGTTCTTTGGCAAGCGCGATGATCTTGGCCACCTCGGCCCGGTTGATCGGATCATCGGGACGGAAGCGGTTGAGTGGCTTTCCCTCCGCGTCAAGATCGCCTTGCACGAGCCCGAAGAACGTCGCGGCGGCGATGGCGGTCGAATAGGGGTGGTTCTTCGGGACATCTTCGTACGTTGCGGGCGTTTTCCCGATGGTGATGCCCAGCACTTCGAGCAGTGTCTGGATGACCGCACCGCGCGTCGCTGGTTTCTGCACGTCAAGATTCGGCGCGAACACAACGAGAGACAGATCTTCGGCTTTCGCGACATACGCGGACGCCCATGTGCCTTTGGCGCTGACGTTCCTTGGCGGAGGAAGGCCGCTCATGTCTGATCCCGCCGTTTCGAGCGCCATCTTGAGGACTTCGGCGTATGTGATGGGATTTGCGACGCCAAACTCCCCCTTGGGCTTTCCCGCAGCATCCGCGTATCCCGTCGCAATCTTTTCTTCCACGACGTAGGACACATACGGCGCATACCACTCGTCGAGAGAGACATCTGCGAAAACGACGGGGACATCCCCGACGAGGGCAAACAGCTTGCCGCGCCTCGCGGCGATGACCTCGGGAGAGGGTGGACGGCGCGGGGTGACGGGGATCTGAGGACTCGCTTGCTCTTGTTGCTCTTGCGCCTTTCTCTCGGCCAATCGCTGCTCGCGGCGCTGCGTGTTCGCCCGTTGCTCCTGCTCCATAGCCTGCTGCTCTAAGAGGAGTGCATTCTGCTCCTCAACGAGATGCTGCTGCTTCAGAGCGAGTTCCTGTGCTATGAGTTCTTCGCGGCGCCGCACGAGGGACCGCCGCAGTTCATCCCTCTCTTTGGTAAGAAGGGCAACGGAGGCTTCATGCTCCGCAATGCGATCAGCGATCCGTTCCTCCCGCTCCTTCGCCGCCTGTTCCTCACGGATCTCTGCCTCCCGTTCAGCTAGGAGCTGCTGTTCGGTGCGCCGCTCCTGCTCCGTGAGCCGCTCATTCCTGCGCACCCGATTCGCCTCCTGCTCCGCGGCAAGCATCTGCTGCTGCTCAAGCAAAGCGGCTTCCTGCTCGGCCAGATGCTCTTCCTGAAGCGCCAGAGCCCGGGCGTAGCGCTCCTCGCGGTGCAGATCGAACTTGCGCTGGAGATCCTCCTTCTCCTGGAGTGCCAGTGCGACTGCGGTTTCGTGCTCCGCGATCCGTTTGGCGATCCGGTCTTCCCGCTCCTGCGCAGCACGTTCTTCCTGCTTGAGCTCACCCGCGCCGTTCTTTTCCGCAGCCGCGAGCTTCTCGCTCTGCTGCATCTTCCCCTCGAAACGCGCGAGAATTGTCACGCGGGCCTGCGCGATGCGCGCCGCCATCTGCGAGGGGCTGCCGCGAAAACCGCCTCCTCCGCCACTCTGCGCCTGTGCGCTTGAGGAAGAAGATGAAGTAGTACGTGCGGAGGAAGGCCGCCAATCGGTAGATACTTTATAATCGACCGTCGCGCACGAGCTTGCATCGGAGCAGTTGAAGGAAATCCATCCGACGTTCTCGCCCCACGCGTAGCCGGAGAAAACACCGGAAGAGCTGATCACGACACCGCCGCCCGTTGGATCGAAGTCGATCCATCCCTTGTTCTCGCTCCACGCGTAGCCTCCGAGCGTGCCTGCCCCGTCATTCGTCACCTTGAAATCCACGGTCGCGCAGGAGGAATCATTGCTGCAATTGAGGGAGATCCACCCGACGTTCTCGCCCCATGCGTAACCCGAGAGAGCGGTATCCGTGACATGAACGTTCCCCTCCGTCGAGCCGAAATCGATCCACCCGGTGTTCTCGCTCCATGCGTAACGGCTTGAGGCGTCTACAGTGCCATCGGTGGCGGACGCGAGCACGCGCGACGATAGCGACAACGCCGTCACGACCAGTGCCGCAAGAGACAAGATGCCCCGCAAACGGTTATGCTCCCTTCGCATAATGGATACTCTAGCAAAAACACCGGTATTCTCCAGAGCATTGCAGCCTGGTACCCGAGAGAGAGAGAGAGAGAGAGAGAGAGAGAGAGAGAGAGACGGAAGGCCGTCTTCAGCTTCCAAAACCTCTACAAGGCATATCTCGATTGCCGCAGGCACAAGCGGCAGATGTACCACGCCGCGCTCTTCGAGCAACACGCGGAAGCGGAGCTTCTGAGGCTTGAGCGGGAGCTGATCGACGGCACCTACCGCCCGGGACGTTCCATTTGCTTTGTCGTGACAGAGCCGACGGTGCGGGAGATTTTCGCCGCGACGTTCCGCGACCGCGTAGTCCATCACCTGCTCTACGATTTTCTCTCCCCGGTCTTCGAGCCGCTCTTCATCCATCAGTCCTACGCGTGCCGCCCTGAGAGGGGGACGCGCCGCGCTGTCTGCGATCTTCAGCGTTCCCTTCGCGTCCTCACGAACAACAATCGCAGAGCGGCACACTGTCTCCATCTCGATGTCCAAGGATTCTTCATGAGCCTCAAGAAAGACATTCTCTTCCGGCTGATCGAGAAACGTATTCATCATCCCGATCTCCTTTGGCTCACGTCTATCACCATTTTTCACGATCCGCTGGAGAATTTCATGCGGAAAGGAGACGCCAATCTCTTCGCGCTCGTACCGCCGCACAAATCCCTCTTTCATGTTAAAAGAGGACAGGGGCTCCCCATTGGCAACCTGACCTCGCAATTTTTCGCGAATGTGTACATGAATGAGCTGGACCAGTTCGCGAAGCACCGGCTCAAGATCCGCCATTACTTTCGCTACGTGGATGATCTCCTTCTCCTCTCGCACGATCCAAATGAACTTCTTTTGTGGCGCGATCGCATCGGGATTTTTCTGCATGATGAACTTAGGCTGGAACTGCATCCGAAGAAACAGAAGCTCTGCGACGTTGGTCGCGGGATCGATTGGCTCGGGTACATCGTCTCGCCCGATCACGTCCTCGTGCGGCGGCGCGTCGTGAAGCGCTTCAGGAAAACGCTCTTTCATCTCAACAAGAAATTGGAGGAAAGCGCGCAGACGGAATCCGGACAATCGGCTCAGCCCCCGCGTGAACTTCTCGAGCACATCCTCGCGAGCGTCAATTCCTCCTTCGGACACTTCGTCTACGCGAACTCCTTCCATCTGCGCGCCCGTCTCTGGGAAAAACATTTCGGGAGCATCCGCCGCTACCTCGAGCCGACCGATGCGGGGCTCAAATCCTTTCGGATTATTGAGCAGGATACGAAGAAGACGTGAGCGGGTAAGCGCAGGCGATCCCCGGGAGAGCCGAAGGGGGGTGTTCATTTCCGGACGGACGCAACGCACGTTGTTCGCATTCGTCTTCCCATTGTTGTTCGTGTTGCCATTGGAGAGATTCACGTTCCACGCGTTGGTCGTATTGTCCGATTTCGTCGTGGCGGACCAGTAATTGCGATTGACGCCCGATGCCTTTGCCTCGTCACTCATCATTTCTCCGGAACATGATTGCCGCCTGAACGGCATACATCTTCCTGACAGCAGATCGTCAGCGCTGTATTGTTTGTCACCGACGGAACGAGGCCGCAATGAACGAGCACACTCTTTGCGCCCGCAAGCGCAAGGACTCCGGCTCTCCCGGAAACCGCAGGTGATTTCAAGGAACGACAGTCGTTCTACCCTTCGCCCATGTCGTCCACCCCGAGAGCTGCTTGCTGATCTCTTCCAATGTCCGGCTCATGGACTCGTATGTGGTAAGCCCAAGGATTTTAAGGTCGCTTGCGAGCCGGATGTGGATGCGTAGCTGCTCCAGCGTGGTAGCCGCTTCTTCCAATGGCGGAACTTTGTCCTCGCGGCTGTTGGCTGCGACGATATGGCAGAGAAGATCAGAGAGAAGCGCCTTCAGTTTCTCCCCGAGCGTGAAGCGGTACGCGCGCGGGAACCTTGACGTGACGCCGTACATCTCGACCGTGAGGAGGTACGTCTTCTGGAACACGGGCAGATGGTTATACTGGGCCATGGTTCGTATTTACAGGCAGAACTCACCGAGCCGAGAGTCCGGCGGCGCGTTCCAGGGTGAGGATTCGCTTTTCGTGTCCTTTGTGTCCGTCCTTGAGTACCTCGATTTCCTCCCTGTTCGCCGCTCTAAAATCATGGCGGATATTCTCCGCAACGAGATCGAAATGATCCTTGAGTTCCTTTTTCCACTTCGTCATATCTTCTCTCAACTCAACAAATTGGTTATCAACTTCTTTTCTCCATCCGTCGACATCAGCTCTCCACTGCCACATCTTCCCAAACTCGCCCATCAGCAGTGCGATGTCCTTCTTCGTTGCCGGTGCGTTATTATCGTCGGCCATGTTCGCGCCCGATCTTACCAGATCGGTCAGATAGAGCAAATTTTTTCGCGCCGACCGCGCTCGAAGCGCGGGGGGAAATGACCAAATCAAACGAATGACAAAATGCTCAAATGATCACGATGCCGGACGGACGCAACGCACGCTGTACGCAGTCGTCTTCCCATTGAAGTACGTGCTGCCATTGGAGAGAGCCACGCCCCACGCGACGGTCGTACTGTCCGATACCGTCGTGGCGGACCAGTAACCGCGACCGACGCCCGCGGCCTCCAGATTGCCGTAACTGCCATCGATGTACGCCTGCATGAGCTGCTTCTGGTGCGGAAGAGACCAGCCGGCATGGTCGGAACAGATTTGCGAGGCAGTGCGGGCTCCGTTATTGCCGCCGGAACTGTCCCATGTATACGTGAGCGGGGAGCTGTCCGAAAAAGATGCGCACGCGGAGCCGTTGCAGGGCAAGCTCCAGACGAGGTTTGTGGAGTTGTCCTTCGCGTCCGCGCCGCTGTCACCGGTGTTGCAATAGTTGCCGCCGGGGTTCGTGGTCGCAGAGTAGGCGCTTGCGTTGCACGCCGTCCAGCCGCCGCTGTAGCGCCCGGCAGCGGGAGACCCGGCGGCGTTGTAATCGTCCGCGCCGCCGTTCGCCTGTGAGCCTCCGGTGAACGCGCCGCTCGTGCCGTTGAAAAGACTGCCGAGGAGCGTCCCCGCGATCCCGCAGTAGGTGCGCCCCGTCGCGACGAGCGAACCCGAAACCGTCGTCGTCCCAGTGATACCGTTCACGGTATCCGTGGAACACACATTGGAAGCGTCCGGCAAATCCAAGGTCGCCGTCTGGCGCGTACCGTCGGACTGCCACCATTCGACGGCGGCGTTACTCGTCGTGATCGTCGTGCCGTTTCCCGCGAGGTCCGTCGTTACCGAGGCGGAAGGAAGGGTATTGGTCGCGGAGGGATACGCCCCGGTGAGACCCACGCCGAAGAGGGTGCCGCTTTTCACGGTGGCGGCGGAAAGATTCGCGGCGTTGTAGGTGCCGGGCGTGGCGGCGGTCGTGAGTACCGTGGAGGCGACGTCGTCGCCGTAGGCGAGATTGCCGGAGAAGGTACCGGTGCCGGTCCCGGCAACGCCGAAGGCGACACCGCTTCGGACATTGGTCGCCGTGATGTTGCTCGCATTGTACGTTCCGGCGGCGGCGGCGGTGGTGAGCACTCTGGCGGCGTTATCATCGCCGTACGAAAGCGTCCCCGCGCCGTTCTCGATCACCCACTCCAATCGTTGCAATACGTCGCCGTCGCGGTTCGCCGTCACCGAGGAGGTGTCGCCGGAGCCCGCGATCTTTTCCCACAACTCCTGCAGGCTGTGCATGGTGGAGGCGGGGGAGGCCGAGGGAGAGAGACTACCTGCGAGCGCGACCGTCGCGGAAACGGTGAGGAGGCCGAGTGCGCAGACAAGCGTGAGGATGCGTTTCATGGGAATCCGGGGGAATGGTACGGGGATTATAGCAAACGCGTGACGTAAGGGAACATCGTTCTTTTTTCCTGCTTTAACGAGTATGCGCTCAATTGCAGAAAAGCCCGCCGCTGGCGAAAACTTTCGTTCGTTCCGATCGTTTTCAGTCGGGCTCTTTTGCGGTTTTGCTGCGATGTCCGGCAGGGTTTCCGGTGGCCAGCCTTCGCATTTGCTTCGTCCGGCAGGCGCGGCGGCTGCCCCCAGCCCGAAGGCTTTTCAGCCGCCGCGCCAATTCGTGCTGAAATCGGTTCGGATTTTTTCGAAAGCGCTCCACCAATTACGAAAACCGCGCGAATGCGCGAGCACGCGCCATCTGATCGCGGCTTCCCACTGCACCGCGTTCCCTTTCTCCCGCCAGCGGCGGGCTTTTCTGGTACCCTGCGACCATGAAAGTCATTGCTTACTGTCGCAAATCTACAGAACAGGATGATCGCCAGATACTCTCGATTGACGCGCAGCTCCGAGAGCTGCAAGAGTATGCCGCAAAAGAACAGTTGGAAATCGTCGCCTCGCTCCGCGAGGCCAAAACCGCAAAAGAGCCCGGGCGAACCGAGTTCGCCAGAATGTTGGAAATCATCGAGAAGGGAGGAGCGGAAGGCATCCTCGCATGGCATCCCGACAGGCTCGCCAGGAACAGCGTAGACGGAGGGAGGATTATTCATCTTCTGGACACCGGCAAGCTCAAAGGATTGAAGTTCCCGACCTTCTGGTTTGAGCCGACACCGCAGGGGAAATTCATGCTCTCTATCGCTTTCGGCCAGTCCAAGTACTACGTGGACAACCTTGCCGAGAACGTGAAGCGAGGCATGCGCGAGAAAGTGCGCCGTGGCGAGTGGACGTGGCCTGCCCCACTGGGATACGTCAACAACCGAGAGAAGCGGAACATTGAGCCGGACCCCGAGAAAGCGCCAATCGTGCGTAAGGCATTTGAACTCTATGCCACCGGAGCCCATACGCTTCTCTCGCTCCGAAACGAACTCACTCGCCTTGGGCTTCGTACGCGAAACGGCAAGGTGCTGCCGGTGTCCAATGTCCAGAAGATGCTCAAACACCATGTGTATTACGGCGTCATCAGCATGAACGGGGAGCTGTTCCCCGGCGCGTTCGAGCCAATCGTGAGCAGGAGACTGTTCGACGAGGCGCAGGAAGTCATGCACTTTAAGAGCAAACCCAAGCGCAGGAGAAAGCATGAGCTTCCCTTCATGGGCTTCCTGCACTGCGCAGCCTGCGCTTGCGCGATCACCGCCGAAATCCAGAAGGGGCACCACTACTACCGCTGCACGCACAAGCGCGGTCCCTGCGATCAGCGCAAATACCTGCGTGAGGATGGATTGCTTAAGGAGGTGCGCAAGATCGTCGAACAAGTCTCTTTGCCCGATGAGTGGGCGGACAACATGCTTACCGAACTCGACAAGGAGGAAGCTGAGGGAAAGTCAGATCATCGGACATCTGTTCAGCGCCTCGAAGATGAGCGGAAGGCCATCGATCAGAAGCTCGATACCCTTCTTGATCTGCGACTGGAGGGAGCGCTCGATACCGAAGAATACCTTGTGCGAAAGAACGCGCTGGTGGCTTGTAAGGTTTCGCTCAATCAAGACATCAAGGCCACTGAACAGAACCGCATCCATTGGCTCGAACCCATGCGAGAGATGATCATTCGCAGTCGTGAAGCCAAGAGACTGCTCACGACGGAAAACTATTCAGAATTTCCAACATTCCTGAAAACGATCGGAACGAACTTTGTTTTGAAAGGGAACGCGGTGCAGTGGGAAGCCGCGATCGGATGGCGCGTGCTCGCGCATTCGCGCGGTTTTCGTAATTGGTGGGTCAGGAGGGATTTGAACCCTCGGCCAATTGCTTAAGAGGCAACTGCTCTACCGGACTGAGCTACTGACCCATAGGAACAGAATGAACGTCGGGCGACCGAAATCCCGAAAACGGTAGCAATATTACGAACACGCGTAAAGGAGGTTGTCGGATTCCGGTTGAGCGCTGTTCTCGATCCCTCTCCTTTATCAAGATCCCTGCACGCTCTCCATGCAGTGCCTTTGGATCGTGCGCCAGTCGAAGGGGAACTGATGCGTCTCGAGTGCGCGCACGACGGCGGCGAAGCAGTGCCACGGAGTGGAGCCGTCATAGGTGAAGGCGCACCCGCTCTCCTGAATGGCATCGTACGGTTCGAGCGTCTTGCAGGCGGGGGCGACCGGCACCACGCCGAAGCGCAGGCAGTCGGTGAGCTCGGGGAGGCTTCCGGGATTGCTCAGGAAGAGTGCCATGTCCGCCGCCGCGAGCATCGCCTGCATCGCCTCCTTCTTATTGGGGATGATGGCGATCCGATGGCGGTGCTCCTTTGCGAGATCCGTGAAAAGTTTTCCGAAAGCAGAGGACCCCTTGCCGAGGATGAGCATCTCGATGGGCAGCGTGAGCAGACCCGGCAGCACTTGCTGAAGGAGTTCTCCGCCGAGAGCGTCGGTCATGCCTGCAGGCAGGCACACCATGGGGCGTTTCGGTTCCATCGGCCATCCCAATTCCTTCTGAATCGCCACCTTATTACGCACCTTCTGTTCGAGGGACTTGGAGCCGTATGCGCTCGCGATTGCGGTGTTGGCGGTGGGGGAGAGTGGCGCCATGAGAGATGTTTATTTATCCTCATAGTATAGCGCAAAACACAGCCTTTCAGAAGGGGGAGATGCCTTGTAAATTCCATCGAATATTCTTTGATAACGCATGGTGTGAAAGGGTGCGTGGGATGCGGTTATCCTGTCCGGAAGAGGCACGCTTTCGGCACCTCATCGCCGGTCGATCACCGGCGGGTGGTTGTCCTTCGTTTCCTTCTCGTGCATGCTCCCTGTTATGAAACATTTAGTGATTATCGACGGTCACCACTTGATGTACCGGGCGTACTGGGCGATTCCGCGAACACTCAAGACCAAGAGCGGCGAGCAGACGAATGCCGTGTTCGGGGTGGCATCGATGCTCCTGACGATCTTGGCCAAGGAAGAGCCTACGCACATGCTTCTGTGTTTTGATGCGGGAGAGGAGACGTTCCGTCACCAGGAGAACGCCACCTATAAGGAGGGGCGTGCGGAGACTCCCGATGATTTCTACGTACAGATCCCCCGTGTCATGGAGCTTGTGGATGTCTTCGGTTTTCTCCATGTTTCCTCTCTCAAGTACGAGGCGGACGATTTCCTCGGCACCTATGCGAAAGCGGGGGAGGCCCAGGGCATGCAGGTCACGATCGTGACGGGAGACCGGGATGCATTGCAGCTCGCGAGCGAGCGTGTGCGGATCGCCATTCCTCATAAGGGGTACCAGCAGGCGGAGTATCTCGGTCCCAAGGAGATCGAAGCGAAGTACGGCGTGCGGCCGGATCAGATCGCCTCCTACAAGGGGCTGACCGGCGATCCGTCGGATAATCTTCCGGGCGTGAAGGGAATCGGGCCGAAGAACGCCTCTGAGCTTTTGCAGCATTATGGGACGCTCCACGGTGTCTACCATCACCTCGCAGACATTCGCCCTGCGATTCGTGAGAAGCTCGAACACGATCGGGAGCAGGCATTCTTCTGCGAACGTATGGCCGAGCTCGTCTGCGATATTCCACTCCCTGTTGCATTGGATGATCTGGAAGTGAAAGACGAGCCTTCCGAGAAGATTGATGCATTCTTCGCTCGCATGGAGTTTTCGCTCTTACTGAAGCGTCTGCGCACATTCGTGCAATCACCCTATGGAGCGGCCCACTTTCTGCCGTTGGCGGGGCAGGAGCCTTCTCGTACGAAGCAGCAATCGCAGGATCAATTACTCCTCTTTTAGGAGTGAGATTTTCACAGCGAGATCCCCCCATCATTCTTGGAGATTTTTCTCGATGCATACGCACGTTTTTTTCCTTCAAAAGTCCCTTAAACTTGTACAGAAATAGTACTCAGGCATTTTTTACATCAAAAATCTTGAACAAATAATCTGTTTCATCCCTTCTTTTAGCGGAATAATCTGAGTAATAAAATTGTTCTATTTTTCAGATTCTGAATACGAAAGGTAGTCAAAGGCCTCTTGCGCGGCTAAAACTCCCATCAATAGACTTCTCGCCGTACCCGCTTCAGGGGTGGTCGTGCATCGATCGCTTCTGTTCTGCTTCTTCCCTTTCTCCCCATGCCCAGAGAACGTGTCCTTGCGAGCTTAGATATTGGAAGTGCCAAGATTCGCACTGTCGTTGCCGTGGTGGACGGTGCCCAGGAGCACGAGGTTCCCAACGTCATCGGCGTGGGGCTGTCCCCGTCTCTGGGGATGCGTAAGGGGCACGTGATTGATGTGGAGGAACTCATCCATAACATCATCTCCTCTCTCGAGGATGCGGAGCGTATGGCGGGGGTCCCCATCAATCATGTCTTCGTCGGGATGAGCGGGGCGCACATCGAAGCATTCGACAGCCGCGGGGTGATCGCCATCTCGGGTTCCGAGATCACAATGGAAGATGTCGGCCGCGTGCTCGACGCCGCGCAGGCGGTGAGCATCCCCGCAAACCGCCGCATCCTGCACATCGAACCGAAGTCCTACTCGGTCGACGAGCAGCGCGGCATCAAGAATCCGGTGGGGATGACGGGCATTCGTCTCGAAGTGGAGGCGCACATCATCACCGGACACATTCAGCACGTGAAGAACATCGAGAAGTGCATCGATCAGGCGGGCGTGGATATCGATGACATCGTCCCGGCCACCATCGCGGCATCCGAAGCGGTCCTCACCAAGCGCCAGAAAGAGCTCGGTGCGGTTCTCGTGGACATCGGAGCCGGTTCGACGAGCGTGGCGGTCTTCGAGGAGGGGACCATCCTCCACTCGGTCTGTCTGCCGATCGGCGGCGAGAGCGTGACCAATGACATCGCCATTGGCCTGCGGACCTCCATCGATACCGCCGAGAAGATCAAGATCGAGTTCGGGTCCGTTTTGCCGGAGGAGATCGCCGAGCGCGAGATGATCGACCTCTCCTCGGTGAGCAAGGTGGATTCGCAGACGGTAAGCAAGCGCTACATGGCCGAGATCATGCAGGCGCGTTATTTCGAAATCTTCTCCCTTATAAAGGAGGAGCTGAAGCGCATCGGCCGCAGCGGGATGTTGCCGGCCGGGGCGCTCCTGACCGGTGCGGCTGTGAAAGCGCCCGGCGTGCTCGACCTCGCGCGCGACGTTTTGGGGCTCCCTGTTCAGATGGGCTTCCCCGTGGATATCGGCGGCGTCATCGAGAAGGTGGACGATCCGGCCTACGCGACGGCGCTCGGGACGCTCGTCTGGGGGATGCGCGAGGGCGGATCGGCTCCGCGCATGGGTTCCATGCAATTGAAGCGCGCCGCGGCCCAAGTCGGTTCGTGGTTCCGCAGTCTCTTACCTTGATCGTTCTTTCCTTAGTCTTCTTCCCATCTCAGCCATGTCGGACACACTGCGTTCTCTCTTCAGCGGCTCCAAGGGCAGCTCCGGTTCTTCCCAAGATCCCGCATCCTCCCGCCTCACGCAGGAGGTACGCCCGGACATGTCGCCCGGCGCGGACATCCGCGTGCTGGGCACCGGCGGTGGCGGCGCCAATGCGGTGAAGCGCATGGTGGAGGCGAAAATCGCGGGCGTGGAGTTCGTCGCCGTGAACACGGATATCCAGGCGCTCTACCACAATCCTGCGCCGAAGAAGATCACCATCGGTCGCGGCACCACGCGCGGGCTCGGCGCCGGGTCCAATCCGGAGATCGGCAAGAAGGCGGCGGAGGAGAGCAGCGAGGAGATCAAGGCGGCGCTCGATGGAACGGACATGCTCTTCATCACGGCGGGGCTCGGCGGCGGCACGGGCAGCGGCAGCGCGCCGGTGATCGCGGAGCTCGCCCGCAGCATGGGCATCCTCACGGTGGCGGTCGTCACCAAACCGTTCTCGTTCGAAGGGCTCAAGCGCAAGCGGCAGGCAGATGAGGCCATCGAGAACCTCCGCGGCAAGGTCGACACATTGATCACAATTCCGAATGACAAGATCCTTTCCCTCATCGACAAGACCACGCCTCTCACGGAGGCCTTCCAGGTCGTTGACGAGGTGCTGCAGCATGCCATCGAGGGTATCTCCACGCTCATCACCGTTCACGGACTCGTGAACGTGGACTTCGCGGATGTGAAATTCATCATGCAGGACGCCGGCACCGCTCTCATGGGCATCGGGTACGGCACCGGCGACAGCCGGGCGGCCGAGGCGGCGCGTGCAGCGGTGGACAGCCCGCTCCTCGAGCTCTCCATCAACGGGGCGAAGGGTGTGCTCTTCAACATTACGGGCGGCAATGACCTCTCCATGTTTGAGGTGGATGAGGCGGCGCGCATCATTACCGAGGCGGCCGATCCGGAGGCGAATATCATCTTTGGCGCCGTCATCGACGATGCGTACACCGGTCAGGTGAAGTGTACCGTCATCGCAACGGGCTTCGAGGTGGAGTCGGATTCGCGCCTGCCCACGATCGGCGCGGCGGCGCTGCGCGGCGTGCGCGGACGCCTCACGGAGGAGCAGAAGGCGACGATCGAAGGACAGAAGAAAGAGCGTCCGTCCTTCGAGGCGCGCTCCACGTCGTTGGATCTCAACGAAGAGGAGCTCGAGGTTCCGGCGTTCATGAGGAAGCCGATCAGTAAGTAGGTTTAGGGTTAGGATTAGGTCAAAGAGGGGCGCCGGTGCGCCCCTTTTACGTCGTGACCATGAACTACCCTAACCCTAGCCCTAACCTTGCCCCTAATTTCCCGTTGATCCGAACCCTCCCCGTGTCTTCGCCCCGTGGCCGTCCACTTCCTGCCACTGGGCCTGTTCGACCTTCACGAAGAGCCCTTGGGCGATGCGCTCGCCGCGCTCGACGGTCACGGGCTGATCGGTGACGTTCTGGACCTGCACGAAGATTTCGTCGTCGGGCCCGTGATAGTCGCAGTCGATGACGCCGATGGAGTGCGGACAGACGAGACCTTTCTTCCGCGGAAGGGAAGAGCGGGGGAGGATGAGCAGGGCGTAGCCTTCCGGTACTTTCACGATGACGTTTCCCGGCACGAGGCCGATGGCTTTCGGTTCGATGACGGTCGTCTCCCGCGTGATGAGATCAAACCCCACGGCGCCGTGCGTGGCGTAGCTGGGCAGCGGCAGGGAGGCGTCGACGCGTTGAATGGAAACGGGAAGCATGGCCGTATCATCCGCGAGGAGGGCGCGGTGCGCAACCGCCTTCGTCAGATGTGGTCGCCGACGGCAGCGACGATGTTTCTCTCGGTCAGGTCATTCGATTCCCCTTTGAGTTCACCTTTCATTTCGATGAGTGCGGTGCTGAACAGCGTCGGATCAGTCAGGATGGCCTTCGTCAGTTCTGCTTCGAGTTTCTCCGTGATACCCCAGACGGTCTCCAGCTGGGCTTTCTCGGTATAGCGGTCGTGCTTTCTCTCTTCACCGAGGTATTGCTTGCGCTTCGCCTCGTCGAGAGTGGGAAGAAGATTCGTTCCGCCGACGTTCATGTAGCGGGAAATGACATTGAAGGCGAGTGTGTTGAGAGGATCGCGGTAGTGCTTCGGCGTGAAATCCTCGTTCGAAGGCATCGTTTCGTTCTCGATGGAGTTCCAGCTCAGCGTCGGACGGTTCTTATTATCCTTGTTCGCGGCGGACGTGAGCACGTTGTCGTAGTGCACGTAACAGAGCAGCTTCTTGGCGAGCATCTGCGCTTCGTAGAGCGTCAACGGCTGTTGCCCCTTCCTGCGCCGGATGTCCGCGATGATCGCATACGTCTTGAAGAGACTGCCGAAGCCGCAGTAGCCGTTCTTGCGCCCTTCCGGCGTGAGGCGCTGTTTCTGTCCCGTCTGTGGGGCCATGAATTCATCGAGGTAGCCTGCGGTAAGCATGGTCATGAGCGTCGGGATATCTTCGTGGTCGATGGCGTCTCCTGCGCGTGAGAGCAGTTTCGACGCGCGCTGGCGCGCCTTCTCGTCGGATGAGATGACCGTCATGAGCCAGACGGTCGCCTTCACGCCGGGATAGAAACTGTTTTTCCCCTCCGTGATACGGTCGGCGATGACTTTCAGCTCGCGGACGGTGTTGTGCTGCTTCTCGAAGTAATCGATGAAGGGGAAGACGGTCGCGCCGAGTTCCGCGATAAGGTTCGTGAGCCGGTCGTGCGGCAGCAGCCCCTCCGCGATGCCGCGGATCAGGAAGTAGAACTTGTCTTCCATGCGCATCTTTCCGTAGGTCATGGCGTAGTGCAGATACTTTTCGTAGGCGTGCGGGTGTACGCGATCGGGGAGGAGGCCTTTCTTGTCGCCCCTCTTCCATTCGCACCAGGTCTTGAGCTGATACTCGAGCTCATGGGACATTTCTCCCGTGCTCGAGAGCCAGTTGGCACGGGTGTGGAAGTCCTCACGGCCGTTCTTGAAGCCGGTGTTGTTCGCCGAGGACCACCTCACCCACTCCTCTTTGTCGTCCCAGATGTCCGACATGACCTTCTGAAACCACTCGTAGCGGATATCCCCGTTCGCCATGCATGCCTCGACGGGCATCTTGAAGCGAGAATGGCGATTCAAACATCTCAGGAACCCCTCGTCGGACCAGACCATGCGTCCGCGTTTCGTGAGCAGGTTGAGAGTCGCCTTGATGCGATCGGAATCGCTGTAGATCTTCTTGAAGGATTCGAGCAGTTCGAGGGAGTCCACGTTCTCCAGCGCCTTCTCCCACTGGCTGACCTCTTCGAGTTCCGAGGTCTGCTCGCGGCGGTAGTACTCGTGCTTGAGACGGCCGAGGTATGGGACGCCGGTAGGGATGATCTTCATGATCTTGCTGCCCAATTTGTTGCGGGCTCGTTCGCTGCGGCGCTTCCACATGCGCAGGAAGTCCTCCTTGCCGTCTTTGACCATCGACCAGATATCGAGGAGGCTCACCCAGGTGATCTCCGTCGTAAACCAGTACCAGAACGTCTCTTCCTCAGGGGCATGCACGGGCGTTTCGCGCTGTTCGCGGATGAATTTTTTGACGGCATTCGCGAGGTCGTTCACCGCCCCCTTGAGGTGCTTCACTCTTTCCAAAGTCGGTTCGTCGTCCGACGTGGTTCCCTTGAGGCTTTCGTACTCGGTGCGCAAACCGCGCTGTTGAATCGTTGCAGTGAGTTCTGCATAGAGGCCTCTGAATTCCGGCACATCCTTCAGCGCTTCGATGTTCGTCAACTTCTCGTCGATGCAATCCAATTCATACGAGATGTTGATTGTCCGATCGCTTTCTTCACTCCCTTCTCCTCCGCTTTCACCTTCTGCATCGTCTGCTTCCAGCTTGAATGTCCGCTCAAGGCGCCTGCGCGTCTCCTTCTGGACGGCCACTGTCGCCTCGACCTGCGTGAGCTGCCGGTCGAACGCGGAGAAGACCCTGCGCTCCGCTTCGGTGAATCCGCTGTAGGTTCCCCTGTCTTTCGCCGTGACGTACATCATGAACGCTTCCTCCATGAGGTCGTTTCGATCCTGTGCGCTCTCTCCGCTGATCCCCCATTTCTTCCCCGCCTTTCTCAGGTCTTCCGCGAAGGACGGATTCGAAGCGGCGAAACGGTTGTACGTTTCGATGAAGGGCAGCGGGAAGAGGGGAGGTGATACCTGCGTTCCCTTCGCAGTCTTCAGTTCCATCTCGTGCGTGAGCAGATGTTGCAGGGCATGTCCGCGCTCATGGGTGAGCGCTTCCTGTTTCTGTGCCGGAGTTTTGCATTGTGCGGTGTTGATGCGGATGCCTTCTTGTGTGTTGAAATAACCACGCTTTGTATCCTTGGGATCGTCGTACTCCTGCGCGGCTGGCGGATTCTTCAGGAAGCTTTCGACGAGCTCCAGACTCTGTGCGATCGATGATGCCCACGCAATCGTCTGGAGCGCATCCGTTCGGCTTCCTCCTCTGTTCAAGCGCAGGACGTCTTGCGCGCCTGCGAGACGGGTGGCCGTTTCCTGTCGCAGTGCGAGGACTTTCTGTGCGAGACCGGTCAAAGCGCAGACGCGGTAATCTCTGATCGGTTGGAGGGAGGCTTCGAGCCTCTCGAGGGTCTGCTGCGCATGGAGTGCGGTTTCTGCCGCCTGTGCGTCGGTAACCCTCGGTTGCTCCGTCACGACTCCTTCTGCAAGGAGTGGAGCGAACTGTGCGGTCCCCACCATGGCGTCGGAAGGCAGATCTTGCGGGACCGGATGGTCTTCTTTTGCGTACAATTCGTTTGCGGAGCGGATATCATCGGAGACCGCTGCGCCAATTGCAGCCGCTTCCTGGAATGCCGGGCGCACACGCGCATCGAATTGCGTGTCCCGCTTCGCTTGCTCCTCTTCTTTCCTCTCGGTTTCGAGCGCAGCGCCTCCTCGTGTGTTCATGTCCATGAGGAACGTGTCTGCATGCTCGAGGAAATCACGGTGATGGAAATCGAGTCGGTGCTCCTTGAGCGTGCGCCACCTGAGTTCTGCTGCACCCAGTGGTTCCTCTTCAATTGCCCCCTTCATCATCTTTGCCTCCCGCGCGTAGCGCTCTACTTCTGCCTGCTCTTCCCACTGCCTCTGTATGTCTGGGAGTGCCTGATCGCACAGGTCGAGCGCGTCGTTCGCCGCTCGTTCGAAGGCATCGAAACTCACGCCGTGTTCCTGCTGGAAAGCCGCATCGAATGCATCGACATCCGCCTCCAGCGGAAGGTGGATCTCACCGGAGGCATCCACGAACTCGGGGTGCTTTTCCGTGAATGCAGCCATGACCTCGTTGTATTCGTTCGCTCTCGCTGACCGCATCGTTCCGGCCTGCGCGCTCAGCTGCTGGAACAGGTGGTGCTTGAGCGCCGTGATGTGCTTTCCCAAGGTGCCTCTGTACTCCTGTGCTGTTTGCTGGGGGGCGACGCGCGAGCCCCACGTGCTCTCGCGCCAGAAGGTCGAGAGTGCATCGAAGGCGCGGCGCATGAGATTGGGTTTCGGTTCCTTGTCATCCTCGTGGAGGGTCTGCCGGATTTCCTCGATTGGTGTAGAGCGAAACCACTCGGAGAGGGACTTTTCCTGTGCGGCGAGGCGCGCCTGCAGGAGTTCGAGGTCGGCGGTGAACAGGTGCGTGTTCGCGAGGTAATGCTTCTTGCCTTGGAGATCGACCACACTCACATCTGTTTCATCTTCCACGACGTCTCTCAGCTGGTCGTACAGGGAGCCGTATCGCTCGAGCTTGCGTGTGAAAGCGATGACCGAATGCGGGGTCCGCAGGAGCAATCGAAGCGCTTCTTGCAGGAGACCGTCAGGTAGTTGCCCGTCACGGTGGAGCCGCGCGAGTACATCGATCGGATCCGTGTCTTCCGGAATGGCGATAGCGTGTCGGCCTGCGACCTCCCGGAATGCTTTCATCTCTTCTTCGCTCCAATCCACGGACAGTGCGTGGTACCACTCCGTTTCGATAAGTTGGTCCATTTCCGGTGTGAGCTCGGCTACGGAGCGGGAGACATTTTCCTGCGTCGAAGCGATGGATTCGCCCCCGGCTCCTGCTCTCGGCTTTTTGGAGGGAGAGGAGGGTTCGGCGGATTCCGCCTTCGGCGAAAGAGCTTTGGGTGGTTCGTTCCCGGCGAACCACGCGAAGATACGTTCCCTCAGGAGGGACGGCTGGTCCGCAAAGAAACGATGATTGCTGTGGAACAGCATGCTATAGTTTACAGATACGAATAATGGCGTCAAGTATATTTTCGTACCGATCATCGAATTCCGTGATGAGCTCACGCAAAGTCTCGCGCAACTCGAACGGATCGATCTGTCCCGTGAGGATGACGATGTCGCCTTTCCACGTCGGTTTCTTCCGCTCGATGTGGAGCTCGAAGTGCGTGGCGTGCCGCAGGATCCAGAATCCAGCGACTCTCGACCACGGGACGAATTCGCGGTTAAATGTGAGGCCGTTTTCCGTAATGACAATGCTCTTCTCCAGCGGTGGACCGCGGTGCGTGGCGAAGTAGGCGATGCATGCGAGAATGAAGACGATCGTGAATGTCCAAGATTCAGTCCAGACGCTGTACAGCGCGATCAGGGAGAAGAGGATCGCGACGATGATGTACCAGTAGCGCGTACGCTTGTATGCGATGCGGATGGGCGCCGTCCACTCGAAGAGCGTTGTCGCCGGCATCGGGGAGAGAGCCAGGTTCTCGGGGGTGGGGGTTTGTGTATCCATAAATCATGTAATTATAGCGGAAAACGCCGATTTTCTCCATGGAGGGGAGTTGACGGGATCTTGAGAGAGTAATGAGGTATATATTGTGTGAAATGCTCAATGCGAAGCCATTTCTGCATCCGCTTCGTCGTTTGATTGAATGTAGTTTTGGATGGTGGGCAGTACTGGATTCGAACCAGTGACCTCCGCGATGTCAACGCGACGCTCTAACCAACTGAGCTAACTGCCCGGAAAGCCGAATGAGGGTAGCAAGGGTTGGGGGATTGAACAAGGAAGGAGGGGATTGGTTTGTAGAGTTGGGTGCTCGGACGCGATTGCATGGTTAGCGATTTTTCCTTTGCCACCTTTGTCCGGCGACAAAGGTGGCGCCAAAACGCCGGCGCGCCAGAGCTCCTTCACCCGGCCCTGTGCCTCCTCGTCGACCCCTCCAGGGATTCGGGGTCGCCTCGTCGGCGCGCTTCGCGCAGCAGGGCCTTCCCCTTCACCCCCCGTGGCGCGCCACCCCCTCCTTTCCTTTTCGAGGGATGAACGAGAGAAGGTCAGATGTATAGAAATACTCTTCAGGGTATGGCCGTCAGGGGGGTAAGGGGGGGTGTCGGGGGGGCTAGGGGACCGGACAAGGTCCCCTGGTCCCCCGACGAAGAAGAATCGATAACCATGAAATCGCATTCGAGCGAGGAATAACTATTTGAAAAAAGCTACAATGTCCCTCCCATGTTCGATCTCCTCCTCGATTTCCTCTTTCCCCGTCGATCCCTCACGGGCAAAGGCGGGCAGTGGATCACGCCGGCGGAGCGCAGCCGCCTGAAGACGTATCCCGTCATCGAGCGGGAGGAGATCCTGCGCAAGCGCGGCTTGAAGTTTCTCGATACCTTGCGGGCGGCGAGCGCGTACAGGGACTGTCCGCTCCTCAAGAAGGCGATCCAGACCTTCAAGTACGGACGGGTCCGGTCGCTGGCGGGCGATCTCGCGGCGCTCATCGATACCGTCGCCCCGCCATTGAAGGATGCCGTACTCTGTCCGGTGCCGCTCCATTGGACGCGCCTCGTCATGAGGGGATTCAATCAGTCGGAGCTTCTTGCGGACGCTGTTTCCGCGAGGCGTCGTCTTCCTGTACAGAAACTTCTCAAGCGTGTGCGCTCAACGGGCCATCAGGCCCTGCGACCCGGTCGCTCTGAACGCTTCATGGCCATTGAAGGAGCATTCCGCTGCACGACGAAAAATGTGCCTGCCTGTGTCATTCTCATCGATGACCTCTCCACGACCGGTGCCACGCTCGATGCGTGTGCGAAGGTGTTGAAAGAGACAGGTGTTCAAAAGGTGGAAGCATGGGTGGTGGCACACGGCTAGGGAATCGGGAAGAGGGATTCGGACTGAGGGCTTTGCACTATACTTTTCTCAACCTTCATACATTCCGAAAGCGTTGCATCCTGTCTGCAAGGCAATGTGGTGTGGAAAACTTTTCAGTTTTCCACTCTCTCGCTAGCATCGGCCTCCTAACAGATGCTGTCATTCCTCCTCTCAGCACTGGCGTTTTTGGTCCTGCTGACGGTGCTCATCCTGATTCACGAGTGGGGACACTATTTTGCGGCGCTCAAGTCCGGGGTGGCGGTGGAGGAGTTTGGCATCGGCCTTCCTCCGAGAGCGAAGACGCTCTTCCGTTGGGAGGACACGCTCTTCACCTTGAACTGGATTCCATTCGGCGGGTTCGTACGGTTGCGGGGGGAGAATGCCGTCACGACAGCGGAACGCAGGGCCCCCGGAAGCTTCGCGTCAGCGCCGCTCCTGTCTCGCGTCGTCATTCTCTCGGCCGGTGTCATCATGAATTTCCTCCTCGCTTTCGTGTTGCTCACGTTCGGCTTCTCCGTCTGGCGGTGGATCCCGTCGTACTTCTCGTTTGCGGAGATGCAGCATGCATCGGAGCAGGGGATCATTCATCTGAAGCTTGCGGTGATGATTGACGGCGTGGTTGATGATCAATCGGCAGCGCAGGCCAAGGTGCCGGCGAAGAGCATCCTCACCGCCGTCGACGGTAAGCCCGTCACGCTTCCGGAAGATGTGGGATTGCTCCAGGAAGGCAAGAACCGTGTCACGTACAGCGTGCTCACCGGCCAGGATTTTTCGATTGAACGCGAGTACTCCCTGACCCTGCGCGATGGAAAGGCGGGTGTGGAGCTCGTCGCCTATCCGCTGGAGCTCTCCGCGCCCGCACGTTCGCTCCTCGCCGGCGCGGGATTGGCGCTGAGGGAGGTGAAGGTTGTCACGGAGCAGACGGTCATCGGCATCGGGCAGCTTTTCAAGAGTCTGTTCACGACGGGGACCATCCCCGAAGGCATCATGGGCATCGTGGGGATCGCGCGTCTCACACACGCGTCCGTACAGGTCGGTCTCCTCATGTACCTGCGGCTTGTGGCGCTCCTGAGCTTGAGCCTCGGCATCCTCAATGTGCTGCCCTTCCCGGCGCTTGACGGCGGGCGGCTCCTCTTCGTCTTCATCGAGTTCCTCTTCCGCCGTCCGCTCAACCGACGCTTCGAGGCCACGACCAACATGATCGGATTTTTCGTGCTCATCCTCCTCATTGTCCTCATTACTTTCAACGATGTCCTCCGCCTCTTCGTCTAGCCTCGTGGCTGCACCCGCGCCCGTGGTTTCCGGCATCGATCATCGGGATCTGTGGTTGAAGATCCTGCAGAAGGTCGAGCCCAAGCTGCAGCGCAGCCAGTTCCTCACGTGGTTCAAGGACACCGCGATTCTCGGACGCGAGGGCGGCAAAGTCGTCGTGGGGTTGCCGCTTCCCATGTGCCTTCACTGGCACATGGAGCACTACTGCGCGATCACACTGACAGCGGCTCAGGAGCTCGACTCTACGATCACACAGATCGTCTACACGGTGGATGTTGGACTCAAGGACAACCGCGAACGGTCGGTCGATCTCATCGAACACTTCCCGGAACAGCGCAAACGCAAGCTTCCCGGCAAGCCCGAAGTGAAGATGGCGGAAGGGATCGTGAGCAAGATCCTGAATCCCCGTTACATGCTCGATAATTTCGTCGTCGGGGGGTCTAACCGTCTCGCACATGCCGCATGCATGGCCGTCGCCACCCAGCCGGGAGGCAAGTACAACCCGCTCTTCCTCTACGGCGGCGTGGGGCTCGGCAAGACGCACCTGTTGCAGGCGACGGGGAATGCGATTCTGAAGAACATGCCGCGCGCGACCATCGTCTACACGACGACGGAGGACTTCACCAATCAGGTGATCGAAGCCATCCGCAGCCAGAAGATGGAGCAGTTCCGCCGCCGCTATCGCCTCGTGGATGCGCTCATCATCGATGATGTGCAGTTCCTTGCAAATAAAGAGCGCACGCAGGAGGAGTTCTTCCACACGTTCAATGCTCTCTATGAGGAGCACAAGCAGGTCATCATCTCGGCCGACCGTCCGCCGCAGGAGCTGCAGCTCGAGGATCGGCTCATCTCCCGCTTCGAGCGCGGCATGATCGCGGACGTCTCCGCGCCCGACTACGAGACGCGTCTCGCCATTCTCACGGAGAAGGCGAAGGAGTACGAGTTGCTCCTCGACATGGCGGTGCTCCAGTTCATTGCGGAGCACACCACGCGGAACGTCCGCGAGCTCGAGGGCATCCTCATGCAGGCCGTCGCGCTCTACGAGCTCGAGCAGCGGATGCCGACGGTCCGGAGCATCGCGGAGATCATGCGGAAGCTCAACAAGGATCCGCATGCCGAGGAGGAGCAGGGAGTCGGTTTCGAGGCAGCACAACCCAAGCGTGCGCCGACGTTCCAGGACGTGCTCGAGGCCGTGAGCCGCTACTACTCGGTTTCCGTGCAGGACATGACCGGTTCCTCGCGCGTCCGCGAGATTCTCCTGCCGCGTCAGATCGCCATGTTCCTCGGAAAGAAGTACCTGCGCATGAGTTTCGTGCGCTTAGGCGAGATGTTCTCCAATCGCGACCACACGACCGTCATGAATGCCGTCGAGAAGATCGAGGCGAAGATGCAGAACGATCCGCAGTTGCTCAGGGAAGTGCGGGCGATTGAGAGAGAACTTGGCGTTGTGTGAATGACATAGGGAGGAAAACGGTTGGGGATTGGTTTTCGATTGCTATAATCCCATCGATGGAGGATCAAGATCGCATCCGCATCGAGGAAGACTTGGAGCCGCCGAGCGGCGACAGTCGGGAGGAAGTTGCACTGTGGAATGCGGTACGCGCCGCCCTGAGAGGAACGCTCGCAACGCGCCCTGCCGATGCCGCACTCCTGAAGGAAGCGATGGCGGTTCTCACGACGCGGGGGATTGAGAAGGTGCGTAAGGTCTTCCGTGAGCGCCTCAGGAGTGTCGTGCCGGTGCTCGGGTACATCCGCTTCAATCTGGGGGAGGCGAGTCTCTCTGCACAGGAGGCTGCACGTACGCTTGGTAAGGAACTGGGGCGTGCTTTGGGTATGGAGGTGGTGGGGAGTCATTGACAAAATAGATAAGAGTGTTATGATTGCATCAATTCCTACCCGTATGGGATAGGTGCGGCTGCAAGGCTGAACGGCGAAACGAAGCGGCGCCTCGTACCGCTTCACCCAGTTCCTTCCTTTCCAAAGGAGGTGTCGTATGACACCGGAAAAGCGTCAGTGTCCCGTCGCACAGGGCCCCCGCATCGATGACCTCTTCGAATCCCTCAAGAAGGGGAAAGAGGTTACGTTCACCATTGTGGTGGACAATCATCGGGTCCAGATCCGTGTTCGCATCGTCAAGATCGAACTCGAGGACGGAAGTTACCAGAGCTGGTGTGTCACCGGCTATGTGACGCCCGCAGGGACGCTCGTAAACGGACACTACAAGACGTCCGATCGAACTGGATTCCTCTATCTCCCCGTGCAGGTTTCTGTATGACGGAGAGGGGGTTCTCACCGCGCTGGCCCTACGGGGCTGGCGCGGTGGTTTTGCACCTTTGTCCGGCGACAAAGGTGGCGCCAAAACGCCGGCGCGCCAGAGCCTCCCCACCCGGCCCTGTGCCTCCTCGTCGACCCCTCCAGGGATTCGGGGTCGACTCGTCGGCAAGGCTGTCCCGCAGTCGCGGGACAGCAGGGCCTTCCCCTTCACCCCCCGTGGCGCGCCTTCCCTCCATGAGTTAGAGAGAGACACGAAATGCAAGATTCATTCTTTCTCGGTGAGGGCAGTTGCGGTCCTTTCGATCTTCCTCTTCCTCTGATACTCTTTCGCCATGCCCAAAGTGAAGAAAGAACAACCGGTGGATGATCTCTATGCATTGCGCCACTCCCTCGCGCACGTTCTCGCGCAGGCGGTACAGAAGCTCTGGCCCTCTACGCAGATCACCATCGGTCCGCCGATCGATACCGGGTGCTACTACGATTTCCTCTTCTCTGAGCCCATCACGGATGCGGATTTCCCCGCGATCGAGAAGGAAATGCGGCGGATCATCGCGGATGGCCAGACATTCAAAGTTGAGACGCACCTCCCATCCGAGTCCATCGCGTACTGGAAGAAGCACGGCCAGCCGTTCAAGGTCGAGCTCGTGGAGGATCTCATGAAGGAGGGGGAGGGTGAGGTGACGCACTACATCTCCGTATCTGCTGCGGGTGAAGATATGTTCACGGATCTGTGCAGGGGCGGGCACGTAACGAACCTGCGCTCCATCCCGCCGGACGCGTTTAAGATCACTTCTCTCGCCGGCGCCTACTGGCGCGGCAATGAGAAGAATCCCCAGCTCACGCGCATCTACGTCGCCGCCTTCAAGACGAAGGCCGCCCTCGAGGAGCACTTGAAGATGGTGGAGGAGGCGAAGAAGCGCGATCATCGAAAGCTTGGCGAAGAACTCAATCTCTTCCACTTCGACGAATTAATTGGCAAAGGCCTTCCCATGTGGCTTCCCAAAGGAAATATTATCAAAGAAGAGTTAGAGAGGTGGGCGAAGGAGACCGAAGAGGCTTGGGGCTATCAGAGAGTGACCACGCCGATCATTACCAAGGAAGAACTCTTCCATATCTCCGGTCATTTGCCGCTCTACAAAGACAGCATGTATGCCCCGATTCAGATCGAGGACGAGACCTACTACATCAAGCCGATGAACTGCCCGTTTCATCATAGGTGTTTTGCAGCCCGACCGAAGAGTTATCGGGATCTTCCCGTCCGCTATGCGGAGTATGGTTGGTGTCATCGTTACGAAGACTCCGGCAGTTTGTTTGGGCTCATGCGGGTTCGCGGGATGCAGATGAACGATGCGCATATTTATATTCAGAAGGAATGCGCGGTCGAGGAATTCGTCAGCGTCATTCGGTTGCACGAGTACTACTACAAAATGCTCGGCATTGCCAATTACGAAATGGAGCTCTCACTGCGCGACCCGCACAAGATGGAGAAGTATCACGGCGATGAATCCGATTGGATTGATGCCGAAAAAATGACCATTGAAGCGATGAAGAAGTCAGGCGTGCCATACAAGGTCGTCCACGAAGGCGCTGCATTCTACGGTCCCAAAATGGATTTCCAGATCTATTCTTCCATTGGGAGAATGTTCTCCGCTTCGACCAATCAGCTCGATCTCTACATGGGGAAACGATTCAAACTCGAGTACAGAGATCGGGATGGTCAGTTGAAAACACCGGTTGTCATTCACCGCGCCCCTCTTGGAACGCACGAACGCTTCATCGGCTTCTTGATCGAGCACTTCGCCGGGCACTTCCCGCTCTGGCTCGCTCCCGTGCAGGCGGCGATCCTGCCGGTTGCGCAGCCCCACGAGGATGCAGCTCTGAAGATCGCCAAGGAGCTGAAGGAACACGGCATCCGCGCGGAGTATTTCGATTCCACGGAATCGCTGGGAAAGCGCATCCGCGAGGGCGAGAAGCAGCGCATTCCCTACCTGCTCGTCGTCGGCGACAAAGAAGTGAAGGATCATGCGGTTTCCGTGCGCAATGTCTTGAGCAAGGAGCAGGTGACTATTGCGGTGAAGGAATTCGTGAAGAAGACAGTGGACGACATCGCGGAGAGGAGGCTGAAGTGCTCGATTGGGTAATGGGAAGTTGTAGGGCCTCGCCATGACGTATCTTCCATTGTCCATTTTCCATTTCTTTTCGTTCTGTTACACTGCTGCGGATGTTTGAGGCCTTTCAGGTCGGCCCGTTTCTCATCTGGACGAGGGTCGTCTTCCTCCTCGTCGGCATCTGGATGTCTGTGGAGTTCTTTCTGCGGCTCGCCCGCAGCGCAAATCTCTCGCTCCAGCACCTGCGCGAGAATGCGTGGAAGTACCTGTTCGCGTTCCTCGTGGGCGGGCGGCTCATCGCGATTCTGAATGAGTATTGGGTCTACAAGCGCGAGCTTTTGCGGCTCTTCATCGTGTGGGACGGGGGTTTCAGCTTCCTCGGAGGGGCGATAGGCATCGCCCTCATGCTCTGGTGGGTGACGCGCACGTACCGCTCCACGTTTCTCCAATGGCTCGACGTGCTGTTGCCCGCGCTGACGTTCGGGCTCGCATTCAGCTGGCTCGGGGAGTTCGCCGCCGGTCATGCCTACGGCAAGCCGACGGATGTCTTCTGGGGCGTGACGTACGATGCGATCAATGTGCGTTACACCGTGCCCATCCATCCGGTGCAGCTCTACTATGCGCTCTTCTATTTCATCCTCACATTCGTTCTACTCGTCGTGCGCAAGTATTCCGGCCGCGCCGGTGCGGAGACGCTTGCCGGCATCGTGCTGGCGAGCCTTGCAACTTTCCTCATCGAATCCTTCCGCGGAGATTTCTCCATCTTCGTCTTCGCGACGAAGCTGGATTTCGTCGTGCTCTTCGCGCTCTTCGTGAGCCTCGGCGTGTTCGCGGCCGTGGAGCTCGCGCTTTCGCGTGTCGGCATGATCGTGTACGAGACCGTCCTCATCGCCGTGTTCGGCGGGTACCTCTTCTGGCGCACACACGTGCCGATGGCGACCTTCGAACTGAGGTTCAGCCAGTTCCTTGCCATCCTCGCGCTGCTCGCAACCGTGGTGTACGTGCTCGTGCACAGGAGAAGGTATCCGCACCTGTAGAATGAGGATTGTTTACAAGTCGTCGCATGTCATGGTGAGTTCGTCGAACCATGACATGCGGTGTCATCCTTCGACGGACTCAGGATGACACCGCATTTTGCTTTCCAATCTTCTTTCTCTATACTCCCCGCCGATGACTCTTCCACCCACCCTTCTCTCTTACCTCGATCCATGGTTGGCATTCCTCGCCGCTGACCCCGTTTTGCGCTCGTTGCAGATGGCGATGATCGCTCTTGGCACGCTTGCGGTCTTCCTCGTGTTCTTTGCGACGCGCGACATTCTCCTCAGGACGAATTCGTTTCCATATATGCTTTTCTGCATTCTGATCGTCGCTGTGCTGCCGGGGGTGGGGTTCCTCCTCTACCTGCTCATTCGCCCTCCGCGGACCGCGAAGGAGCGCGAGCTCGAGCAGCTTCTCCGCTCGATGCTTGCTGATGTGTCCGCTCGGAAGTCACAAGGAAAGAAGCCGGCGAAAGCTGACGCGTAATTTCATCCCCCTCATCTTCCATGTCTCTGCTGTCCTACCTCTTCTGGCCCAATCCGGGTGGCGCCAGCTACGACAATCCGAAAGTGGTGGCCATCTTCGTCATGTGCGGCGTACTCGTTTTACTCTCCTTCACTCTGAAGTTCTGGAGGAGGGGGCTCAATAATCCTGTTCTCAAGCGCCTGAATCGTTCGTGGCCGTCGGCCTGTCTCTGGTTCGGTGTCGTCGGCATCGTGCTTGCGGTTTCGCGTGTCGAGCAGGTGCAGTTCGTCTCCATGCGTCTGTGGTGGGTTATCTGGGGCCTCTGTGCGCTTACATACGTCGTGTTTCAGGTTTTCTCCTTCAAGAATCGCTACTACGCGACCATCCCCACGCAGGTATCCGAAGATATCCGCGACAAGTATCTGCCGCGCAAGAAGAAGCGGTGAACGAGGGCTAGGATTAGGGTTAGGGCCAGGAATCATGAAATCGAATATGGGATATCACATGTAATTTTTCTGTGTGTCAATTTCCTGTTGCCCGGAGAGTTGGGAAGGTGCTTGACACTCATGGGGTAAACAAGGAACATCACCTGTCCTATGCCGCTCAAACATGCGACAGAGACGTTTCTTGTCTTCCTCCTCGGTGTGATCATCGCACTGACGGGGCTGCTCCTCGCCACGGTGCCGGATCTTCCGGCGGGGACTGTGCCGTGCGGGATTTTCCTCGCGCTCACGATTGCGTATCCCCTGAGTCTCACGCGGCTCATGCGGGTGAATCGGGCGGACCATGCTTTCCGATGGCTGCACTGGTTTCCCGCCTTCATGGTCGTCGTGTGGTTCGCTGCCGGGCTCATCGCTCTCTTCCTGCCTCTGTACGCGCCGTGGACGCAGGGAGTCACGTGGGGCGGCACGCTCCTGCTCGTTACTCTGGGAATCGTGTTCCTCCTGTGGTACTCGTTGCATGTCATCCGGCGCCGCGGCTCGCGCGTCGCACTCCTCTTCGCGATCCTGCTCCCGTACGCCGCATTGGCGGTTACGAGTGAAAGGATGGAGTGGCAGGTCGATCGTCAGCTCGCTTCTGTTCTCTGGAGCGGCAGTTGGTGGCAGGTGGCGGGGGAGCGGATCACCGGATCGGGGGCCCGCACATCGCTCGCCGGGAAGCTGCCTTCGGAGAAGACGCTGGAACATTCTGAGGATGTCACGGAAGAGCGCTGGCGCAATCGTTTGCGGGTTTTCGAACGCCGGCGTTTACGGATCGCGGCGCGAGCGGATGAAGAAGGCCAGAGAAGTGCCGATACGATCATCGCGTCAGGAGCACAGATCTCCGCCGCCAAGACGGGGCCGGAGATCGCCATCGGTTCCGCTTCTTCTCTCCCTTCCAGTCTGCCGAAGTCCGGGCCGGATCTTGCGGCGATCCTCGCTCTCACGATGGCGGGGTTGTACGGAGCGGTTCTTCATCATCGGGCGAGGAACAGGGAAATGGAAAATTGAAAATGCAAAATGGGAAATGAAAAATGCTAAGGGTTCGACGAGTTCATTGTGACATGTCATTTTGCATTTTGCATTTTGCATTTTGCACTATGATTGAAGGAGTTTCCCCTCTCTGCGTATGCCCACGATTACTTCTCTCCGTGCCCGTCAGATTCTCGATTCCCGCGGCCATCCGACGGTCGAGGCCGAGTGCGAGCTCAATGACGGATCATTCGGACGCAGTGCCGTGCCTTCGGGTGCTTCCACGGGGAGCCACGAGGCGCTGGAGTTGCGCGATGGTGACAAGAAGCTCTACGGAGGGAAATCGGTGTTGAAGGCCGTGAAGAATGTCACCGATGTCCTCGCGCCGGCGCTCACGGGGAAATCCGCGGATGATCAGCGAGCTCTCGATCAGATGATGATCGATCTCGACGGCACCCCCAACAAGTCCGAGCTGGGGGCGAATGCGATCCTCAGTGTCTCCATGGCGGTCTGCCGTGCGCGGGCAGGAAGTGAAAGAAAACCGCTCTGGCAGTCGCTTGCGGATCACTTCGGGACGAAGAACCCCGATCTGCTCCCGGTACCGCTCATGAACGTGCTCAATGGCGGCAAGCATGCCGATAGCGGACTCAAGTTTCAGGAATGCATGATCGTCCCCGCAGGATTTTCGCGCTTCTCCGATGCGCTGCGAGCCGGCGTGGAAACGTTCCATGCGCTGAAGAAGATCCTCGCGGCTGCCGGCCATGTGACGGCTGTCGGGGATGAAGGGGGATTCGCGCCGCGCGTGAAGGACGCGCCGGAGGCGTTTTCCCTCATGCAGCAGGCGATCAAGGAGGCCGGGTACGTAGGCAAGGTTCTGCTCGCCATCGATGTGGCTGCCTCCGAGTTCCATACGCCCAAGGAGACCTACGAAGTGGATGGCAAAGTGCTCTCTTCCGAAGGACTGACCGGCTACTATCAGGATCTTGTGAAGCGCTATCCGATCGTGAGTATCGAGGATTCCCACAGCGAGGACGACTGGGACGGGTTCGCCGCGATGCGCCGGGCGCTTGGAGATCGCGTGCAGCTCGTCGGTGACGATCTCTTCGTGACGAACACGGCGCGGATCAGGCAGGGGATCGACCAGAAAGCCGCCACGGCCGTTCTCATTAAGTTAAACCAGATTGGCACCGTCACAGAGACGGTCGATGCCATCCGCATGGCGCAGGATGCCGGGTGGAAGGCCGTCGTCAGCCACAGAAGCGGCGAAACGGAGGACACCTTCATCGCGCACTTGGCGGTGGGACTCAAGACGGGGCAGATCAAGACCGGTTCCGCTTCGAGGAGTGAGCGTGTGTGCAAGTACAACCAGTTGCTCAGGATTGAAGAGCAATTGGGGAAGAAGGCGCGCTACGAGTCGCCGTTCTAGTGCTCCCGCATCCACCACCTCTTCATCCACGGGAGCGATAATGTCGAGAGGAGGTAGCCGAGCGCGGGCACGCCCGCGTTCAGCCAGAAATACTCATTGTCGATCAGCCACAGGAAGAGCGCCGCGATGACGTAGGTCAGCAGCGTGACTATTGAACGTCTACACCAGCTCACTTCCCACGCTTTCTCCGCTTCCACGCGGCGGTTTCTGTCCTCGATGGCCGATATTCTTCCTTCGAGATTCTCCATGCGTGCATCATGATAGCACTGCTATACTTAGCCTACGTCGGGGCGTAGTTCAGTTGGCTAGAACGCTTGCATGGGGTGCAAGAGGTCGCTGGTTCGAGTCCAGTCGCCCCGACCATTCGACTCGGCGCCTCCGGCGCCTCGCTCACGGTCCTCACCCCTTCGGGGCTCGGGCCATAGCAATGGAGTCGAGTCGAATGACTCTGAGTGAGCCGCGAAGCGGCGAATCGAAGAGCCTTGCTGCCGCTCGCTCACCGTTCGACTGTGAGCTCACGGTTGTCGAACAGCGGTAAAACATTTTCCGATCAGCCGCTTCTCTTTCGTTTGTGTGCGGAGCGCTTGTCAGGAGGCCTTTATCTTGCTTACATGGGTTCCTTTAGGGGAATGGAGTATTGCATTTATTAAGAAAATATGTTATAGTAATATGTTACGTCTATGACCCTCTCCCAAACAGAACTCTCGGCAGCAACTGCAGCGGTGAACGCCCACCAGCGCCTGCTCGTTGTCTCGCATGAAAACATCGATCCGGACGGTCTTTCAAGCGCCCTCTCCTGCTACGAGATCTTCCGCGCACTGGGCAAGGAGGTGACGGTCATCTGTCCGGACACCCCGCCGGAGTCGCTCAAGTTCCTCCCGGGTTTTCCTAAGCTCGATCGTGAGATCGACGCGTCGCAGAATTTCGTCGTGACGGTGCATCTCGAAGAGGGGGTGGAGGTCGACAAGCTGCGCTACACCGTGGAGGATCACAAAGTGAACATCATCGTCGTGCCGAAGCGCGGATCGATCCGCCCGCAAAACATTTCCTTAAGCGAGGGGGAGCAGAAGTACGATTTCGTCGTGGTCGTCGACTGCGCGGACTTGCATCTTCTCGGATCGCTCTATACCGATCACGTCGATCTCTTCTCCTCAGTGCCCGTCCTCAACGTCGATCATCACATTTCCAATACACGCTTTGGCCAGCTCCAGCTCATCGATTCGACGGCGGCGAGTGCCACGGAAGTGCTCTATCGCTGGTTCACGCAGGTGCCCAGCTGGCGGGGGCTCCTCAACGCCGATATCGCCACGCTGCTCCTCACGGGCCTCATCACGGACACGCGCAGCTTCCAGAATCCAAACACGACGCCGCACTCCCTCGAAGTGGCTGCAGAGCTCCTCGAGATGGGTGCGCGCCAGCAGGAGATCATCAAGAACGTCTACAAGACCAAGCCCTTGAGCACCCTGCGCATTTGGGGTCGGGCCTTGAACCGTATCCAGTCGGACGAAGCCGCGCGCATCGTCTGGTCGGCCATCAGCCGCGAGGATCTTGCGGAGATGGAGGCCGAGAGCAAGGAAACGAGCGGCATCCTGGACGAGCTCATCTCCACCGTGCCAAATGCCGATGTGCATGTACTCTTCACAGAGCTGGAGGAGGGGGGGCTCAAGGCGAGCATGCGGTCCTCCGCCGCCATCGATGCCAATCGGTTGGCCGCGCAGCTCTACGGGGGCGGCGGCCACCCGCGCGCCGCGGGATTCCGCGTCTCCTCCTTCGACAATTTCCAGCTGCAGGTTCTTCAGTGTGTACAGGAGCTCAAGGAGGGCATGCGTCTCCAGCGCGAGGAAGGGGAGCAGCCGATTGCTTCACCCCGGCCGGTGACTCCGGCTCCCCGTTCGGTTGAGCCTCAAAAGAGCAGCGGTTCCAATGGGGCCAGGAAGCAGAAGAAGGGGATGGATATCGTCGAACAGATCGGGAAGAAGGGGGAGGCAGATGTCTCGGGGGATGTGCTAAAGCAGCTGGAGGAATGATGAGTGGGAAGAGTCAGAGGAAATAGAAGCAATAGAAGAAATAGCGGATGGAGAGGAAATAGAGGAGGAAAGGCTGGTGAGCGCAAAAGCTTTCTATCCTTTATTTCTTCTCTTTCCTTTATTGCCTCTATTTCTCCCATCCTTGCTTGTGATCTCTGCGCCTTTTGGTACACTCATAGCGGTTTCTTTGGCCTTATCTTCTCTTGAGTTCCATGCGCCTCGTACGGGTTGCAAAAGCATTGGGTATGACCGGACAGCAGTTGCGCCACGAGCTCGAGCAGGTCAATTTCGGCGTGAAGCCGACGGATCGCGAAGTCCCCGACAATCTTGCGCAGGGCATCATTCGGTTCATCGCGCGCAAGCATAATATCCCCGTCGATTTCGCCACGCTCGGGCTCGAGGCGGGTCAAGATGACGAGGAGGAAGAGGGGGGCGGGGCACCTGCGTCTCAGGAACGGGAAGAGGAGACGGCGGCGGAGAAGGAACAGCGGCCGGAGGCGCCGGCAGCCGCCGCGGCCCCGTCCAAGGAAGGACTCAATGTGCTGCGGAAGCTCTCGCTCGAAGATGTCCCCAAACAGGCGATCCGCGATCAGCAGGAGGCACTCGGCAAGCCTCGTCTCACGCGTGAAGAGGAGGAGGAACGGCTCCGCGAAGAGCGCGCGCAGGCTCTCGCGCTCAAGAAGAAGCAGTCCGCGCAGGGCCATCAGGAGCAGATCAAGAGCAAGGAGGGGTCCGTGGTGTCGCTGCCCGCGCACGTTTCGGTGAAGGAGTTTGCCGAGAAGACGGGGATTCAGGTGCCAAAGGTGATCCAGACACTCATGAAGAACGGCGTTATGGCCACCATCAACCAGACCATCGACTACGATACGGCGGCCATCGTGGCGGCCGAACTCAATGTGGAGGTTGCCAAGGAGCAGGGGGTCGCTTCGGCGGAGGATCTGCTGTCGCGCAACTTGAAGGAGCTCCTGAAAGACGAGCCGGAGAATCTCGTCTTTCGTCCGCCGGTCGTCGTCGTGATGGGACATGTGGATCACGGGAAGACCTCCATCCTCGATGCCGTCCGCTCGACGGATGTCGTCGGGGGGGAAGCCGGAGGGATCACGCAGCAGATCGGCGCCTACCAGGTGGAGCATGTTCCCGCAGGCTCGAAGGAAGCGCACAAGATCACCTTCCTGGATACCCCCGGACATGAGGCGTTCACAGCCATGCGCGCCCGCGGGGCGCAGGCGACGGATATTGCGATCATCGTCGTGGCGGCGGACGAAGGGGTGAAGCCCACGACCATCGAAGCGATCAATCATGCCAAGGAGGCGGGCGTACCGATCCTCGTAGCTCTCAACAAGATCGATAAGGAGCATGCCGACCCCGACCGCGTGAAGGGCGAGCTTGCTGCGCAGGGGTTGCAGCCGGAGGAGTGGGGGGGCAAGACCCCCGTCATCCCGGTGAGTGCGAAGACGAAGCAGGGGATCGCCGATCTCCTCGATGCCATCGTTCTCACGGCGGAAATCGCGGAATTCAAGGCCAATCCCTCCCGGTCGGCCGTGGCGACGGTCATCGAGAGCCACTTGGATAAGTCCCTCGGCGCGCTCGCGACGGTGGTGGTGAACACGGGGACGCTTCGGGCAGGGGATGTCTTCGTCTGCGGGAAGATGATGGGCAAGGTGCGGGCGATGACCGATGCCCACGGACAGCGTTTCACGGAAGTGCCGCCCTCGGGAGCCGTGCGGGTTTCCGGTTTCGATCACGTGCCGCGGGTGGGCGACATCCTGCAGGTGATGTCCTCCGAGCAGCAGGCGCGGTCGCTTGCCCAAGCGGTTCGTCAGAAGGGCGAGCGGCAGGCCAAGCGGCGGTTCGTGGATCTGGTCAGCCGCTTGACGGAGGGCAAAGTGAAGCAGCTCAAGATCGTGCTCAAGGCCGACACGCAGGGGGCGCTCGAAGCCATCAAGGATGCGCTCGACAGGATCTCCGGCGAGCAGGTGGGCGTGAAGGTCATCCACGCGGCCATCGGGGCCGTGACGGAGACGGACGTCATGATGGCGGCCGCCAGCGACGGCATCGTGCTCGCGTTCAATGCGCCCATGGAGGCGAGCGTGCTCAGGACCGCGGAGCGTGAGGGCGTGGAGGTGAAGCACTATGACGTGGTGTATCAGCTGCTCGATGATGTCGAGGCGCTCGTGAAGGGGCTCGTGAAGCCCGAAGAGGAGGAGCGCATTCTCGGGCACATCGAGATCAAGGCCGTCTTCCTCACCAAGAAGTCCGAGCAGATCGTCGGGGGCCGCGTCCTCGACGGCACGATCAAGAGGTTGCCTTTCCGGCTCCAGCGGGGCGGTCAGGAGGCGGGCACCGGCCGCATCACCTCGCTCAAGCACGCGGAGAAGGATATCAAGGAGGCCAAGGAAGGCTCCGAGTGCGGTCTGCGCGTCGAAACCTCTCTCCTCATCGCGGAGGGGGACATCCTCGAAGTGTACGTGAAAGAGTTGAAGAGGAAGGAAGACTAGAGAGCTCTCACGCCGTCGGGTTTGACGCGAGCCACTGATTGAACTTCGTGCGCATTTGCGGAGTATTATGGAGGCCCAAGCCAACTCCTCCCATGGCGGTTTCCGAGGCGGTTCTCACATGGTCGAAGTTGCGGTGATCCCCGCCGGCAGCTTTCACCTGTCGGACGAGCTCGCGCATCGCAACGTCGTCGAGAGGATTGGTGGCGTGCGCCGCATCCGTGTTGATTTTGTTGATGACGTTTGCCTGGAAGTTCGGCAGGTTGCCGACGCCGATGTTCGTCTTCAGTCGATTCCCCGTATCCACGGGAGTGCTGCCGCCCGCCGCCCCTGCCGCTCCGGCTGCGCCCCCCGGTGGTCCATAGACTCGCTGTTTCAGCTTGCCGTATGCCGTTCCGGGTGCGAGGAGCAGATTGCCGCCCGGTACGGGCAGCGGGACCGCCAGTGGCGCCGCGAGTGCCAGCTTTCCGAATTCCTTTCCGTATGCTCGGATGCTGCGGGTGATATTCGCCGTCCAAGAGAAGCTCTCGAGCGCCGTGAACGTGCCGATCCAGAGCACGCCGAAGGTCATGATCATCCAGAGGAGCTGCCACATCGTGGCGATACCGTTGATGAAGGGGATGCTGAACTGCGCCCCCAATGCCGCGGCGGTCGGGGGAGGGGAGTTCCACCATGTCATGCCGGCATTCATGAGAATGAAGCCCGCCGCGAGGGGAATGGCCACGATGGCGGGGAGGAACGCCGCGGAGAGGAAGGTGTCCCAGATCTTCTTCGAGTTGAGGTTCCCCATCTTGTCGCCCACGACGAAACCGATGAATGCGAACGGCATGAAGCCGATGGTGAGCCAGAGAATGGGGATGCGCGCGATGAAGGCGATGAACATCGCCAGGATCGGGAAGAAGAGCCCGATCAAGAGCACGAATCGGAATCCGATCTGGATCGTGAGTCTCAGGAGGTTGATGACCTGCTCGGGGAGGGTTGCACCCCCCGCCCCCGCATCGAAGGTGGCGGCGACCGTTGAGAGATTTGCGGCATTTGCGTGATTGAGGAACATGCCGACGAGGATGCTCGAGACCTTGGGGTCATAGGCTTTCGTTGTGTAACAGATGGCTCCTCCCAAGAGGGCCGTTCCGCCGTTGACGTCCGTGCAGTCGGAGAGATCTTCGACACTTGGATCGAACAACACCACATCCCAATCTTTGCAGTTTACAGGTGGATTGGATGGGTTGGCCGGGTCCGGAGCTTTGCAGGGGATGGATGTCGCATTCGGCATCGCATAGATGGAGGTGGCGAGCACATTGGCCACGTCCAATGTGATGCGTGGGATGAACCATGAGAAGTTCACGAGAACGACTGCGAGCACAAACTTCACAGCCGATTGTTTGATGAGCGAGCTATCCCCCATGATGATGGTGTAGACGGCTCCGATGATGAGAATGAAGGCGAAACAGACGTTCGTCAGATTGCGCGAAATCTGCCAGAGGCTTAGGAGGGGGTTGGCGCCGCCGGCTGCACTGAAGAATTCGAGTGTAAGCTTCGGATCGAGGAGATACTCCATCATGCGCACCATGATGAAGAGTATGTATTGCAGGATAGCGATGACGGGAGCCAATACGGCGATCACCCCCGAAGCGGTGGTCGTACTGTCGGCGGCTTGCGCATGCGCATGCGCGATGGCGAAGCCTTCGAAATCATGCGAGGTGATGAGCCACGCAAGGAGACAGACGGCGAGACTTCCGAGGATGATTCTTTGTTTGGACATTCAAAGTATCATAGCATAAATCAGGCTTTTGCTCAATTCGATGCTCATTCCTCTTCATATGAACGATGCAGGTCCTCCGAAGGATTGAAGATATATTAGGACACAATAGTAGTACAAAGTTGAGTAGAATTATTGTTCAATAGAACAAGTAATTAATGGTATAAAGTTATATATTTAAGCTAATTTAAGCCTAAATTTCTGAGTACTATAATTATTCATTATATTGATCAACTTTCTTGCGCTATCTGTGAGTACATGAGTACAGTTTGTGAACATGTCCTCGGTGATTCTCAAATCGCTGTTCAGTTCACAGACTCGGGTGAAGCTCCTGAGTACGTTTCTCCTCCATCAGGACGAGGAGTATTTCATTCGTGAACTCACGCGCTTGCTCCATGAACAGATCAACTCCATTCGCAGAGAGCTCGAGAATCTCCGCCGTATCGGCCTCGTGAAGGCGCGGCACAAGAATCGCAAGAAGTACTATCGAGTGGATCAGGAGTTTTCCCTGTATCCGGAGCTCCGGAACATCTTCGCCAAAGAAGTGCAGGCGGAAAGCCCGATCGTGGCGAGCCTGAAGAAGCTCCCCGGCGTGGATTTGGTGCTGCTGGCCGGCAACTTCGTGGGAACGGAGAGCAAGGTGGATCTCCTCGTGGTAGGGGATATCAAGAAAGAGATGATCGAGGCACTGCTCCTGCAGGATCCGAATCTCAAGAATGTGAAGTACTCCATCTTCTCGCAGGCGGATTTCCTCTATCGCTTGAGCCTGCGGGACCGCTTCATCACGGAAATCCTCAATGATCCGCGGCACCTTCTTGTGCATAATTTGATTCAGAAACAAATCGAAGAGGCGAAGGAGAAATAGCGTGGAGAGGAAAACCTGCGGTTTTCCCTCCACGAGCCTCCTTTTCCCTATAAGGTGGCGCTCCAGCGCGGGAACCCGCGAGACCCGCGCTTCGCGCATGTATTTTACGTGCGGACAGAGCCTTCGGCCTGCCCGCACAGTTCTTGGGTAAATGGTGTGCTGGAAATGCCCCCTTTTCCTTTACACTGCATCGCGATCTCTGTACCATGCCGCGGACTTATGGTGAAAGCAGCCCTCCGTGATCAATCGGCTCTCCAGGCCAAGAAACGCCCCGAGCTTAAGGCGGGCTACACCGTGCGCGTGCATGAGCGCATTCAGGAAGGGGAGAAAGAGCGTGTGCAGATCTTCGAAGGTCTGGTGATCGCCGTCCACAAGGGGATGACTGTTGCTGATGCCACGTTCACCGTGCGCAGGATCGCCTCGGGCATGGGGGTGGAGCGCATATTCGCACTTCAGTCACCGATGATCGAGAAGATCGACGTGAAGAAGGTGGCGAAGGTGCGCAGGGCCAAACTCTTCTTCCTGCGTGGTCGGCAGGGGAAGGCGGCACGTATGAGCGAGCGGTTCACTACGGCGGATGAATTTGCCATTGCGGTTAAGAAGGAGCCGGAAGCGTCTCAGGCGCCGGCAGAGGAAAAGGCTGAAGAGAAGGCTGCGTGAGGACATCTTTGGTATCATGCAGAAGATGCGCTACCTCCTCATCGGTAATTACGGCGTGGGCAATATCGGCGATGAAGCGCTGAGGGAGTATTTCTTTCACTCATATTCCGATGTGGATTGGACCGTCGTGTCCGCACATCCAAGGAGGGGGGAGGTGCCTCGGTTTCCTCTCGGAGTACGCTCATTGCTGCGTCCGTGGTGGAGGACGTTTCATGCCTTACACGGGAGTGATGGCGTGGTCTTCGGTGGGGGGACACTCTTCACGGACGTCGAGTCCGTGTATGCGTGCGTGCTGTGGTGGTGGCATGCGTTCATCGCACGCTTGTTTGGAAAGCAGGTGCATCTGGCCTTTCAGGGGATTGGACCGTTTCGCACATCTCTGGGCGAGCGGCTTGCCCGCTCGGTCGTCGCATCTGCCGCCACGGTTTCCGTACGGGATCTCCACTCGTTCGAGCGGGTGAAACACTGGAGAATGAACAAAAAAATTATACTAACATTCGATCCAGTTATTTCGCTTATCCATGAGGAAAAAATTGATCGTGAGACAAAAAATGTGTTCGTCATTATTCCTCGTGGAAATTCCGATGCCTCCTTCATCAAACAGGCCGATGACTCCTTCAAAGAGGGGCACTTCGACCGGGCCGTCATCCTCTCGCTCCAGCCGGGCAATAGCGATGAGGAACGCCTCTGCGAGAAATTGCGGTCGCGCCTCGGTGTGCGAGCAGCGGTCCTTCCCGTTCGGACGCTTCAGGAATTGGTGCAGGCAATCGCTTCGGGTTCGCAGGTGCTCTGTCAGCGTTACCATGGGGCGTTGGTTGCTCTTGCACTGAAGAAACCCGTATCGATCGTTCCCCAGGAGACGGATGACAAACTGTCGGCTCTGCGTCAGCTCGCCACGCAATCACTCGATCGAGCCACACTCTTGTCACTGGTGCGTGATGCGGAGGATGCACTGCGTTCGGCACTCCGCTCTCCGAGAGGTCATACGCCATAAATCGCTGGAGCAAAGCACGTATGACCTTTAGGATGGACACTGCATGGAGATACGTAATTTCTGCATCATTGCCCACATTGACCACGGGAAGTCCACGTTGGCCGATCGTATGATCGAGATGACAGGGACACTGCCGAAGCGGGAGATGAAAGAACAGTTGCTCGATATGATGGATCTCGAGCGTGAGCGCGGCATCACGATCAAGCTGACGCCGGTTCGCATGCTGTGGAAGAGGAGGCGCACCCATTCGACGGGCTCAGAAGAACCCGTCCAGCTTAATCTCATCGATACGCCCGGCCACACGGATTTTCGCTACGAAGTGAGCCGATCGCTCGCCGCGTGCGAGGGGGCCATCCTCCTCGTAGACGCCTCCCAGGGCATCCAGGCACAGACGCTCGCCGTGCTCACGATGGCTACTTCCCACAATCTCACGATCATTCCCGTGCTCAACAAGATTGATCTGCCTGCGGCCGATCCTGAGCGGGTCGAGGAGGAAGTGGTGAAGCTCCTCGGCTGCCCGCGGGAGGATATCCTGCGCATTTCCGCGAAGGAGGGCAGGGGAGTGGAGGAAGTGCTCGAGGCGGTGGTGGAGAGGGTTCCCCGCCCGAGACAAATGGAAAATGGAGAACGGGAAATGCAAAATGCCAGCGATACGCGGGCGCTGATTTTCGATGCGGTGATGGACACGTATCGCGGAGCGGTGGCGTACGTGCGGGTCATGGAAGGAACATTCAGGAAGGGGCAGAAGGTCATGCTGCTCGGTACGAAGGCTGAAGCGGAGATTCTCGATCTCGGCCACTTCGCGCCGAAGTACGTGTCAGACAGCGAGCTTACGGAGGGGGAGATCGGGTACATCGTCACGGGGGAGAAGGATGTGAGACGTGTGCGGACGGGAGATACCGTTGCTTCCACGAAGGATCTTAAACCGCTTCCCGGGTACAAGGAGGTGCAGCCGATGGTCTTCGCGGGCCTGTATCCATCCGAAGCGGACGATTATCCACAGCTGCGGGAAGCCCTCGAGAAACTGGCTCTCAATGATGCATCCCTCAAATTTGAGCCGGAGCGCAATGCGGCGCTCGGGAACGGATTCCGGTGTGGTTTTCTCGGGCTCCTCCATATGGATATCGTGCAGGAGCGCCTCGAGCGGGAGCATAACTGCGATCTCGTGATCACGGCTCCCAGCGTGCTCTACGAGGTGCAGCTGGGCGTGCGGCGGCCTGCCGAGGTGGTACGCAGCAGCATCCTCAAGAAAGACGAACCGGATACCGCACGGATCTCCAATCCTGCGGATTTCCCCGATCCTTCCTACATCAAGGAAGTGCGCGAGCCGTGGGTGAGGCTCGAGATCGTCTGCCGCGCTCAGGACATCGGTGCAGCCATGACGCTCGTGGGCGATCGGCGGGGGATCTATCTTTCGCTTGAGTATCTGGATGCCGAGCGCGCGCTTCTGCACTTCGAGGTTCCGCTGCAGGCGATCGTGCTCGATTTCTTCGACCTGCTCAAATCCGCGACGTCCGGATACGGCTCCATGAGCTACGAGCCTGCGGGTTATCGGGCGGGAGATCTGGTCAAGCTGCAGATTCTCCTCCTCGGCGAGAGCGCCGATGCACTCTCCACCATCGTGCATCGTTCCGAGGCGCACCACGTGGGAGCCATTGTCTGCAAAAAGTTGAAGGAAGTCCTTCCCAAGCAGCAGTTCCAGGTTCCCATCCAGGCGTCGATCGGCGCGAAGATCGTGGCCCGCGAGACGCTGCCGGCCTTCCGCAAGGATGTCACGGGATACCTCTACGGCGGGGACGTCACGCGCAAGCGCAAGCTCTTGGAGAAGCAGAAGAAGGGGAAGAAGCGGATGAAACAGATGGGGAAAGTCACCCTCACCCAGGAGGCGTTTTTGGCGGTGCTGAAACGGTGAGCGCGTCGATTCCTTCTTTCTTTGTCAGGGCGACTTTCCATTATAATCGGGTGTATGGATTTGAAATTCCCCCTCCGCTCCGTCTTCCTTGCCCTTCCTCTTGAGGGGCCTGCGAAGTGGCAGTTTCAGGCTCTGCAGGAGGAGCTGAAGGCCTATGAGGAATCTCTGAGCTTCCAGAATCCGCAGTCCCCCCATCTGACCCTGTACTTCTGGCCGTCCGTTCTCGAGCTGGAATTGAAGGGCATCCTCGCGCAGGCGGAGAAGATCGCCGCCGCGGCCGTGCCCTTTCTCTTGAGCGTCACGGAGGCGGATACCTTCGGTTCCCGGGGGGAGGATCGTGTGCTCTTCCTCAAAGTGGCCTTCTCGGATGCATTGGCGAGGATCAAGAAGTCCTGTCCGTGGCCGAACAGGGAACCCTTTGCGCCGCACATCACGCTGGCGCGCGTGCGTCACCCGCAGCGATTCAATGTCGTGAAGAAGAAGGTTATGAAAGCGCTCGAACGTGTGACGTTCGCTATCCCTGTTGATCGCTTACGTCTCTACGCGGAAGTGGACGGAGCGAAGCAAACGCCGCTGAAAGAGTTTCCATTCGAGAGGAAAATGGAAAGCTCCGGAACGTCATCCTGAGCTCGTCGAAGGATGACGTGCATCATCATTGTTGTGAACACGTCATGGTTCGACGCGCTCACCATGACGTGTTAGTTTTCCATTCCTACTCCTCTTCCTGTGGCACCTCCTGCGCGCGGGCAAGGAGGATCTTGCGAACACCGCCGATGAACGGCTGGAAGACCGTTTGGAGGATGCTCGCCGTGAGCGGCTGGATGCGTTCGAAGGGGATAGAACGCTTGCGTTTGACGAAGTACTCCTGCAGCACGAATGTCGTGAGCTGCAGCACGGTACCGTCGACATTCTTGTCGTCAATCATGAGTCGTAAGAGGATCTGCTCCGGTGTCAGCGACAGGACGAGCTGCATCCGCGTGATCCACTCAATGAGCGTGCGGTTCGTCTGCGCGTCCAATTCGCCCCCCTTCATGAGTGCCATGGTCTCGTCCACCGTTTGCTGGCCTGTGGCTTGAGTGGTGTCCTTCAGGTACTCGCGGACCGTCTCCAGACATCCGTCATGGATGAGAGAGAGGATTGCGAGGATGAAGATGCTCGGACAGTCGCGGGCGACGAGACGCGAAATGAGGACGAAGAGGTGAGCGTGCTCGTCGGTGCCGAGGAACTGAACGATGGCGCGGGCCACCTGATCGTCGCGTTTTTTCGACTTCTTCTCCTCGCGGCGGATCTGCTGCATGCCGGCCGCCGCAGCTGCGAAGCGCTGCTTGGCCTCCTCGCTCAGTTGTTCGGGTGCACCGCCCCCGCTCTCGCCGGGGGTAAAACTCTCAGGACCGAGTGGCATGTCTGACATGGCGAAATCGTACTCCGGTGACGTGCGCGAGGAAACAGTCGAAAGGGAATAGGGATTCGGACTTGGGAACGAAAAACTTGGAGCGAGCGTGCCGCGTGCAACTCCTTTCCCCTATTTCTTGGCCGGTTCGACGTGCACGAAGGTGCAGCGCTCGATGCGTCCGTCAAACTTCTCCTTGCGCCGCTCGGAGAAACAGACGACTCCGTCGATCGAGGCGTGGATCGTCCAGTCCTTGCCGATGTGCGTTGCATTTCCGGGGTGGAATTTGAGCCCCTTCTGGCGTACGAGGATCTCTCCCGCAGACACGATTTGCCCGCCGAAGCGCTTCACGCCGCGCCGCTTGGCGACGCTGTCTCTGCCGTTTGCGGTAGAACCGCCAGCCTTCTTATGAGCCATAGCGGAGGTACTATACTGATCTTCCTTTTCCTTGCAAGAAAAATCTTTCTAATGCATGATAACCCTACACGTCGCGGGGTGGAGCAGCCCGGTAGCTCGCGAGGCTCATAACCTCGAGGTCGCTGGTTCAAATCCAGCCCCCGCAACCAATCCAATCGGCACATGCGGATTCCTCCGCTCTTTCGCCGAGTCGAATGAATTGCACAGCAAAAACCGATTCAAATCATCCTTTTCTGTACTGCATCGCATCCACTACGGGGTGAAGTGATGTTCATGCAACTCTGTCTGCCCAGTGGTACACGCCTTGGCGGGCACGCAGTTCGTGACCATGTTTCTTCTTGGCATTTTCCAAGGCCGGTCCATTCAACTCGGTGGCACCATAGCTTGGTTGGGCCGTGCTTACATTGATGACGTAAGCATGCCACCGCCCTTCGCGATCTCCTGGAGGTGGAGCGTAGCCTTCTCTCGTGAGAAACAGTTTTTCTTTCACCATGCTGACGATCTGGTCGCGGATTCCCACGGCGATGGCTCGATCCCGTTGATCCTGCGAGGTCCTTGCTGGTTGTCCTATCTGCTCATTGCACCGTTTAAGCATCTGCATGATGGGTTTGATGTTGTCCTCTAGCTGATCCAGTCCTCCGGATTCAATTTGAATGAACGCGTTCTGCACGAGAAGGGAGACATCGTATGTGCGTTCACGAGGAGTCTTCTTGCAACATTCGTCGAATGCCTTGTCGACCCCGCTTTCCATGCGGCGGCGCTCGAAATTATCACGTGCAAGATCGTTGTATTGGAGGTTCGGTTGCGAGCCGTTCACCACTGAAAAAGCATCCTTTGACGGGTTCCAGCGAAGTTGCATGGTGGGTCGATATCCGCTGGTATCACAGCGCAGGCAGATAGTGCGGCCATCAAGATATTGCTTGAGAGCCTCTCTCGATTGCGGTTTGCCTTTGCACTGCTCCAACAGAGCGTTGATGCGCCCCCCGCAACCGGCAGCTATCGCTTCGACATTCACATTTTTCCACCCTCTGAGTACGCCACGCAGATCACGGGCTTCGACGGTGTACTCCTCGTAGAGAGCCACCAGTGTCTTCTCGGCGGTTTCGATGGCTCTGGAAGGCATTTCCTCGCGTATTTCCTTCTTTTCCTGTCTGTGCGGCTCATCTCTTTGCGGGGTATCAGGATCAGATACAACAACATTGGTGAAACCCAAGTCTTTTGCGACCTGCTCCAGAAATTCTTTCGATCCGCACTGATCCAATGTGTTGAGGAGTTGCTGTTCCTCATCGCTCACTTCCGTGTCGGCGAGTTGGTACTGATTCGTGGCGCGCAGTTCATCTAGATTCTTGATGATGGTACTGAGCCCCTTCTTGAATTTTTCGCGATCCACTTCTCCTCGGCTGAGGAAATTGTTCACGTACCTATTGATATTTCGATTCTGTCGGATGCCATCGTTAATGGCGTCCATGAGCTGCTGCTTCTCCGGAGTCAGCGGCTCGCGGGGCGTCTGCGCTTCTGGCGGTTCACGCTGCGGAGCTTCGAAAAACAGAAGCCTTCGCTCTCCAGGGAGGAAGGGGCGTGCACAGCCGTCGAAGTATGAGAGGGGATTCATTGTCCGCGGAGCATGGAATCAAGCATGGCTTCGGCTGTACCTTCATCTTTCGTTGTAGCGCTTCTCTCCAGCTGTTTCCGAAGAGTCCGATACGTGTCGTTTACTTTTCTCCCCAGTGTTTCCATGAGGGTGTAATAACGATCAATGAAGACTTCGAATTCCTTCGCGTAGCGGGTGTAGCGTTCGTTTCTTTTTTGTGGAGTTTCCTCCTTATACTTCTCGTCGAGGTGAGGGTAATTTTCGAGGAGCAGGTCCTCATCAATCTCCCGCATGAGCAGGGTGTAGACGTCCTGAATGGTCCAATGGAGGGATATTTCTTTGGGCACTAATAATATTATACATTATAATATAAAAATAATCAATTATGTAAAATTCGGCGATTATCCCTTCTGAGCACGTACACAATCGTGTCATCCTGAGTTCGTCGAAGGATGACCGATGACGTGTCATGGTTCGACGGACTCACCATGACACGTGCTGTAAAGGGATAATCGCTTAAAATTCAGCATCTAATTGATATTTCTGTTTGGTTTTCACAACCCCTTCTTCAGTTCCTCCACTTTGTCGCGGTGGAAGAGGTAGAGGCTCCAGTGTTCGAAGATGGGGATCATACGCAGGTGTTCGAAGAAGGCCGCTTCGCGCTGGGCGGTCGCAGCTGTCGCCTCGAGATCTTCCGCCAGGAGCGGGGCTGCCTGCTTCTTCAAGATGAGAACCTTCTCGCCGGGGTTTAAGAGTCCGAGATTCTCCTTCGCATACTTATCTTTATATTGACTGGAGCGGTAGTACTCGAGGCTCCGGTATCCGAGGACCATGTCCTGCTTCAAGAGGTCGTTTTGCCCCCGGATCGTCTCGAGACGCTGGTCGAAAAGGACATTACGGTAGTAGGAGAGCGCGAGACCGAATGCCATGAATCCGACGACTGTCAGACCCACCACGATGGTAAGCTGCTTGCTGACGGGCTCGATATTCCGGTATGGCACGCGGCATAGATTACCCGTTTCCCGGTGGAGGGAGTAGGGAGTGCCCTGTACACTTCTCACGTGAAGATTTACTGCAGCGGCATCGGCGGCATCGGTTTAAGCGCGTACGCGGCACTCCAGCGGTCCCGGGGGCAGAGCATATCCGGCAGCGATCATACGGAGAGTGCGCTCATCGCCGATCTGCGCTCGCAGGGGATCGCTGTGACGCTCACGCAGGATGGGTCGGCCGTGCCGAGTGATGCGGATCTCTTCGTGTACTCCGAAGCGATCCCTGCGGACGCGCCCGAGCGGCGCAGAGCTGCCGAACTGAAGATTCCCACTCGATCCTACTTCGCGGCTCTCGGCGATCTCTCGCGCGCTTCCCGCGTCATCGCCGTCTGCGGCACGCACGGGAAATCCTCGACGACGGCCATGAGCACGCGGGTTCTCCTCGAAGCCGGTCTCGATCCGACGATCATCGTGGGGACGAAACTTTCTGAGCTCGAAGGCCGTAACTGGCGCAAAGGGGCGGGCGATCTCTTCCTGCTCGAGGCCTGCGAGTACCGGCGATCGTTCCTCCACCTCTCTCCCGATATCATCCTCCTCACGACCGCGGACGGAGATCACTTCGATGCCTTCCGTTCCATGGAGGACTACCGGCAGGCATTCATCGACTTCATCGATCTCCTCCCCGCGGATGGCGTCGTCCTCACGCACATGGGGGATCCCGATTGTGCAGTGATCGTCCGGCAGACGCATCGTCGCAGCATCGATGTGGACGGCCTTGCCCTCCCCACACTCTCCGTGCCGGGTGCGCATATGCAGCGCAACGCTCAGTTGGTTTTGGGATTGTCGGATGTCCTCGCGCTCGACCGCGGTGCCACGCTGCGGGCACTCAAGGGGTATGCAGGCTGCTGGCGCCGCATGGAGGTGAAGGGCACGATCGGAGACGATATCGTTGTTATAGATGACTACGGCCATCATCCGACGGAAGTGCGCGCCACGGTCGGGGCGTTGCATGAAGCGTACGGGAAGCGGCGTTTGGTTGTGGTGTTCCAGCCGCACATGCACGATCGGACGCTCAAGCTCTACGACGCCTTCACGAAGGCGTTCTACGGCGCAGATCTCGTCGTCATTGCCGATGTCTACGAGGCGCGGAAAGACGTCGAAACGGCGCGAGTCGACTTGAAGAAATTTGTGCAGGACATCGTGGAGGGGAGCGGTGTTGCAACACTCCACGGCGGTTCGTTGACTGCCGTGGAACAGAAGCTCAAGGGCGGCGGTTTTCTCCAGCCGCATGATGTCGTCCTCTTCTTGGGGGCGGGAGACATCACGACACTTGCGAGTGCAATGATGGAGTAAGTGTCACCTTTTTCATATCTGAAAAAGGTGGCGCCAAAAAGGTTTTAGCGCTGATGGCCCTCCCACGTCCTCATTCCGGCTGGAAATCCGGCGTATTCATGCCGTAGAGGTCGATGGCGAGGCTGACGATCTTCGCCAGTTCTGCACGATTCACCAGCTGATCGGGTCGGAAAGCGCTCAAGGCACTCCCTTCGCCGGCGGGGAAACCGGTGACGAGGCCGTCCGCCGCTGCAGTCTCGATGCAGTTGCTGAATTTCGTATCCATCGCGATGTCCGTGAACATCTTGCCCTTGGGCCACTTCAAGGGGACATCGAATGCCTGCAGGAGGGTGGCGATCACTTCCGCGCGTGTCACGGGACGGGCTGGATCCGAACGTACGTTCTGGTAAATGAGCCAGCCGCGCGTTTCCGCTGAGGCGAAGAAGGGGGCTGTCCACGTGTTTTTCGCCAGCGCATTACCCGTTGTCGTGCGTGTTTCCGTTTCGTCGATTCCGACGACTCTGTGTGCGATCTTGGCGAGCTCGCCGAGTGTCACTTCGTTTTCCGGACCGTACATGCCTGTCAGTGCGCCTTGGGCGTTGCGGTATCCGGTGGAGATGCCCGTCGAAATCATCTTGTGCACGAAGGGCGCGAACCATGCGGACGTCGGGACGTCTTTGTAGATAACCAATGTCCCATCCACCGTCACACTCACGAATTCGAGCGACTTCTGGAATTCCTGTTCTTGGGAGATGTCCGGCAGGTTGGCGCAAGACACTTGGATGGAGAGGCTGATGCGCCCGCCTTTGACGAGGCGGTTGGATTGGGGGGGAGGTTCCACGCACCCCTCGATCTTTTCGAAATCGGCGGTGTAGAGCCCCTGCGGCATGGCCGGGTAGGACGCGGGGGTGGTGCCCGTGAGGACGCGGCCGTTGGGACCCCTTAAGGTGAAGTCCAATCCTGCCGGTTCGCTCATGACGGCGACGGTGCCCACTTGTGTGAAGACGTAGGTCACCACGACACGCACTCTTTGACCATCGGAGAGAGTGAAGGATGCTTGCGGATAGTCGGAGGAGGAAATGGAAATGTCATCGAGAAACACTTCCACGTTTGCCCGGGCCCCTTCGGGCGGGTTCGCGACGATTGTGTAACCGCCGGTGGGGGCTTTGGGATCTTCGTAGTACGTCCCCGTATTCTTCTCACTCTTATTGAACGGTTTGATGAGTGTCCATTCCCCGAAAATCCCTTCGATGGGAGAAATTTGCTGGATGATGATGTTTCCGTTGCCGGCTCCCAGGATGAGAGTGTCGCCGGAGGCTGCGAAGGCGGCCGATGAGCCGGCGGCGGCAAGCGCGGAGAGGAGCAGGAGAGTCGATGCGGGTAGCAGTCTCATAGGGGGGAGGGGAGGGAAATCGACACTACACTTTGACCATTCTCCGCGTCACATGCAATTGACCGCGTCCGGTGAAGCGGGTGGGAGGTTTTTCCCTTCAGATACCAAAACGCGGCGGGTAGAGTCCGCCGCGTCTCATGATTGCTCGATGAGCCCTCACGCCGCGGTCCTGCGGTTTCGGATCAGAGCGAGGATGCCTCCTGCCACCGTTGACACGATCAGGAAGAGGATGTCCGTACGCATTCCGGTCTGGGGGAGCAGGGCGACTCCGATCGTGTGCGTCAGACTGGCGACCGGCGTGCCGGATTCGACCAAGCCCGTGCCCGAAGCGCGTGCGGTCAGCTCAAGCCGGGTTCCGGCCTGAAGGTTGTCTGCTGCAATGCCTCCGAATTCCGTGTTCCATGTCTGGCCTGCGAAGATCGCGGGGATCGTCCACAGAACGAGATTGCCGCGGACTTCGCCCTGACGACCGACGGGAACGGAAATGGACATCACGCTTGGATCGAACTGAACGGAAACTGCGAGGTCCTCCATCGTGGTGCGGCTGAGATTCCGGACGCTGAGCTGGTAGCGAACGGTTCCGCCTGCAGCCACTTCTGTCTGGTTTGCCGTGAGGGAGATCCGCATGAGTTTCTGCTCCTGCTTCTTTACGATGGGGGCTTGAGGCTCGGCAACGGGCGTTTGGATAGCACCGGTGTCCACGGGGAAGTCACAGCGGTAGTCGCCGAAGAAAGTGATCTTGTAATCTGCTCTGAGTGAGCGAGTCTGGTTGCGCGGTGTGACACAACCGTCCACGGTGTTGTAGCTCACGGTGTACTCCTGAGACGGAACGGCTTGGTAGACGGCGGGTGTCGATCCGGAGTAGGTGACGACGTTCGCTTCTCCGCGGATCACGAATGGAACGCCGGGGATGTTGCTGTCGACGGTAATGGTTCCGGTGAAACTGTAAGTGATGACGATCGTGATCGTGGCTCCTTCCGTGACAAGGAATGACATGGTCGTGCCTTCCACGGAACGGAGGATATTCGCACCGTCTTTGGCGACGATCTGCGTCTTCGCGGTCGGAGGAGCAATGACATTCAGCGCGTAGGTGCCGGCCGCAATCGGCGTCACCAGGCTGGTCACTTGCTGTTGATTGTGGAGAACCGATCCGTCCGGCTTCGTGAGACTCCAGCTGCCGAGTGCGCTGGTCGGACTGATTTGGTTGATCGTCATCGATCCGCCGAACGCCGAAGCGATTGTGGTCAGAGAGAGACCAAAAATCACCATGAGGGATCCCAGGATCATCTTGAGAGCGGGACACGAAACTGGCAGACGCATGGGGAGGGAGGAAATGACAAAAGGACTCATTAAATCATATAGATGCTAATATGTCAATATGTAATATAATGGCGATTATCCCTTCTGAGCACGTACACAATCGTGTCATCCTGAGTTCGTCGAAGGATGACCGATGACGTGTCATGGTTCGACGGACTCACCATGACACGTGCTGTAAAGGGATAATCGCTAATATAATCACTCAAATAGCGATTTCAACGCAGAATTCCATGTCTTAAAGAGGGTTCTCGTATCTTCGTCTAAGAGGGTGGTCGCTCCATGGTTCACGCGCAGTGTGGAGATGGGCAGGGTCGAACCGATCGTGCGGACGGGGATGTTCAGGGCGGAAGCCCGCTCACGTACAATTCGCTCGTTTTTCCGATCGATCTCAAGGAGGAATCCGCCTGTCTCGCTGAAGAGGAGTGTGTCAGGGCGCAGATCGCTTTTGAGTGCAGCGAGATCCACGCTCACGCCGATCGAGCCGCCGAGTTTGCGCTGAGGAAGCGTCATCTCGAAGAGCGCGAGGAGGAGCCCGCCATCCGAAATATCGTGGCAGGAACGGAGGGTCCCGTTATCCGCGAGTGCCGTCACCAGTTCGATTTGGCGCGATACCTCCGCCGGATCAGGGGCAGGGGCAGCTGAGCCGAGCAGTTGGTCGCGCGCGGCGCCTGCGAGCGATTCGAGCACCTCGTAGTACGCGCCTCCGCCGCACTCATCACGGCGATCGCCGACCATGAGCAGGAGCGAGTCGGCGGACTTCAGTTGCATTGTGACGGCCTTGCGCGCATCCGGCAGGATGCCGACGCAGCAGACGACGGCGGTCGGATCGATGGCGCTCCCGTCCGGACGACCGTTATAGAGACTTACGTTCCCCGAGATCACAGGCACGTGCTCACCGCGCACGATCACGCCGCCGCCGGCATCGCCGATGCCGCGCACGCCCTCTTCCAATTCCCAGAGTTGCTCGGGAATTTCGGGATTGCCGTAGTTGAGGCAGTCGGTGAGAGCCCGCGGGACGGCGCCGACGGCGGCAACGTTGCGCATCGCTTCCACTGCGGCATTGAATCCCTGCAGGTACGGGGAAATCCGTCCGTAGCGTCCCCGGCCATCCGCGGATACCGCCACACCCCGGAAGCGGTCTTCCTCACGCACGTTCCATCCCGGGTGCTCTCCGACGTGGATGAAACTTGGCAGATCGTGAAGCGGAGCGATGACGCCGGCGTCCGCCTCACCCGCTTCCACGACGGAAAGTCCGATGATGTCCTTGTCGTAGTGACGGATGACCGGAGATGGAGAACCGTAGGACGGGTGGGAGAGGAGAGCATGAAAGACGTCAGAGAGGTGCGTCTTGAAGGACCCGCCCGGCAGCTGTACCTCTATCCTGTCATCCTCACAGCGGATCAGGGGTTCCGCTTTCGGTGACGGACGGGGTTTCGTTGGTCGCACGTACTGGAGACCGCAGGTGATATCGAGGGCTTTGGCATTGCAGACGGTTTCGCCGCGGTAGGTGAGGTGATAGACGCCCGTTTTTGTTACTTTGCCGATGCGGCTTGCGCGCGCATTTTCGGCAATGGATGGCAGATCCCAATCCTTGTTGTAGTGATCGAGGATGTGGGCAGTGAGGTCGGGATGGCAGATCCAGCAGAAGCGTTCCTGCGTCTCGGCGCAGGCGATCACCTCTGCCGGGAGATCGGCAACGGAGACATGGACGCTGTCGAGCTCCACCTCCGCGCCGAAGCCGCGGTCCGCCACTTGTTCGACGCTTGCACACACCACGCCTCCGGCGCCGAGATCCTTGAAGCTCACGCGCGGGAGATTGCCCGTTTCGACAAGCCAGTCAAAGAGCGCGTAGGTGGAAGCGAGCAGATGCCGTTCGAGGAAGGGGTTGGGTTCCTGCACGGCGCCCGCGTTCTGCTCACGCTTCTCTTCCTCCATCGAGCTGCTTGCGAAGCTCGCTCCGCCGAAGCCACTGAAGTCAGTCGGTTTGCCGACGATGATGATGTCGTATCCCACGCTGCCCGCCTCCTCCGGCACCGTACTGTGGATGATCTCGTTCTCCTTCACGATGCCGAAAGCGATGGCGTTCACGAGGCAGTTTCCGTTGTAGGACGCGTCAAAGACCGTGTCCCCGCCGAGGTTCGGGATGCCCAGAGGATTGCCGTATCCGGCGATGCCGCGGGCAACCTCCTTCGCGATGGCCGTCGATTCTTCCGTCTGAAGGTCTCCGAGACGGAGGTTGTCCATGCAGCCGATCACCCGTGCGCCCATGCACACGACGTCCCTCACCACGCCGCCGATGCCCGTGGCGGCGCCCTCGAACGGGACGATCTGCGACGGATGGTTGTGCGATTCGTGGGAGACGACGAACCCCCAGCGTTCACCTTTCGGGGCGTCCGTGATCGCGACGATGCCGCTGTCTTCGCCCGGACCGAGGATGACGTGCCGGCCTGTCGTGAGAAGATTCTTGAGGAACCTCCGCGAGGATTTGTAACTGCAGTGCTCGCTCCCCTGGATTCCCCAGATGACGGCTTCCACCACGGTCGGATCGCGCTTGAGCATCGTCGAAACCTTGCGTGCTTCGGAAACGGTGAGGCCGATGCGATGCTCCGTGAGCGCCGCCTTCACCTCGCCGTCGCTCATTTTCGAGAACGCGAGAACGGGAGCCGCTGCGGACGATGCACTCTTCATCGTGCTCGCATTATGCAGCATGAGTGCGTCGATGAGAACTTCATCTTCAAGAAAAACCCCCGGGAAGTGGCGTATCGCCATGGCAACATCAGGTTCGATGCCATCGTGCGACGTTTGCAGGGAGGGCCAATTCCCTGCTTCTGGTTCCACCGAGGAACCAACCACTTCCCGGGATCCCCGGGCGGAGGAGAGGAGTGCGAAGCGAGGGAGCGTCCTGTCTATCTCCCGTCAGGTCGCGGGTTTGCCCGCGATCACGTCGTATGGGACGTGTTCCACACGTGGTCTTCCCATGACCTGTTTCGGCTGTGGTGTGATGAGCCGCACAGGTTCTTGAGGGAAGTCTCCTCCGAGAATTGTGGCAGACGGGGTGACCCGCTGCCTCGAGGTGATTATGTGCAGAAGAAGACTCACGGTCAAACAGTTGCCCTTCCTTTTTGATACGCTACCCTTGGCCCATGCGCCTGCGCCTTCCTGTTCTCGCCCAGGATCGCATCCTCGGGGGTGCGGCCGTCCTCGCCGTCACCCAGTTTCTGGCATCGTTCGCCGGTCTCATCCGGGACAATCTCCTCAACCGGACGTTCCCGGAACTCGGTATCGTGGATGTCTACATCGCGGCTTTCCGGCCGAGCGATCTGCTCTTCCAGATCTTCATCATGGCCGGCTTCTCCGTGGCACTCGTTCCGCTCCTCGCGCGGTACTGGGCGGATGAGGACCACCGGCGCATGTCGGAGTTGCTCAATGGCGTCGTGGTCGTGGCCGCCATCGTCTTCGGCGTGATGGCGCTTGCGCTCGCCGTCGTGTTCCCGTGGGTTGCACCTCTGTTCACGCAGTTCACGGGGGAGAGTCTCGCTCTCTATACCTCCTTCGCCCGCATCGCCCTCCTCACCAATTTTCTCTTCGTCTTCGGGAATGCGTACGGACAGTACCTGAACACCATCCAGCGTTTCTGGGTCTATGGCCTCACTCCGGTCGTTTACACACTGGGAACGATTCTCGGAACCGTGTTTTTGACGCCTCTCATCGGCCCGTACGGTCCGATCATCGGGACACTCTGCGGCGCGGTCGCGTACGCACTCCTGCGGCTGCTCGCGATTGTGGTTGCGGGGTATCGCATGGGGTTTCAGTGGTGGCATCCCGATCTCAAGGAGATGGGGTTGCTCATGGTCCCGCGCATGCTCGCCCTCGGAGGATTGCAATTGGAACTGCTTGTGTTCGACCGCGTCGCCTCAGGTCTCTCGACGGGTTCCGTCGCGATCAACGCGTACGCGCGCAACTTTCAGTCCGTCGTCGTCGGCGTGACGGGATTGGCGCTCGCACTGTCGCTCTTCTCGCCTCTGAGCCAGGCTGCGGCGAAAGCACAGTGGCAGAGGTTCTGGATCTACATGCATAGGGGCATCCTCTTCATGCTTCTCTTCACCATTTCCGGCGCGATCGCTCTCGTCGTCGCGACTCCTCTCGCCGTTTGGCTCATTCACTTGGCTCCGCTCTACGTATCCGCATTCCTCACGTGCCTCATTCTCTATGCGGTGAGCATCCCGTTCGAAAGCTTGAATCACCTCTTCACGCGGGCGTTCTTCGCCGCCAAACACACCACGATTCCCGCAGTGCTCACCGTCGTGAACGGGGCAATCGCCATCGCGGCGGCATGGACCCTGAGCTCTCGCTTCGGCGTCTACTCCATCGCGCTTGGCTACACGCTCGGGCACATCGTGGAAATGGTCGGACTCGTGTTACTCCTCCCGCGCGAGACGCGGGGAGCGAAGAGGGAGTTCTGATGCCAATTTGCGATTACAAAGCACGTCATCCTGAGCTCGTCGAAGGACGACGTGCGCGACAAATACGATGGTTCGACGAGCTCACCATGACGTATTTGTCGCTATTAATCGCAAATTGGTATGAGGGGAGGCAACCGAGGAAACCGACGATTCCGAGGAGTCCGGCGATCCTTGGTTTCCTCGGGCTCTTCGGTTTCTTCGGAATCTTCACTGAACCGCTTCAAACTCCTTGTAGGCCGCGGGCTTCGCGTCCAGAGCGGTGACGGATTCCACGACGGCGGCCGGAGGGCCGGTCTTGCACCACTCTTCCATCTTCTTGAGAGAGTCTTCGGAACCTTGGGCGAACACTTCCACGGTGCCGTCGGGATTGTTGCGGATCCAGCCGACGACGCCCCACGTGCGCGCCCGCGAGCGCGTGTTCGCGCGGAAGAAAACCCCTTGGACGTGGCCGGTGATTTTGAAGAGCTTGGCGACAGCGGGCATGGGATTACTCTAGTCCTGAGCTGTGGCTTCGGCAATTGCGGCAGTCAAACTACGCTCGAGTTCGTCGGGAGTATTGCAGTTGAGCATCACTTGCGGAACTGTTTCCAGCCAGTGCCTCAGGCGGGGGTCTGCATCGACGGGCAGCAGTTCAATGGATTTTGCCATGCCTTGGCGTACCGCCAAGAGGTCCGTTGAATCAAGCGCTTCCACATCCCATCCAAGTGTGTCGGTGTATTTTACGGCAGCGTCCTGCAGACGCAGCCGCAAATTCATCCAGATTGCTTCGTCATTGCGACGATCTGGTGGCAAACCTTCAACTGCAGTGATTGCTTGCTGAAAAACGGCGGCGCAGTCCCCGAACGTACGGTCCCCATAAGGCTTCTCCTCGGGTTTGCGGGTATCTGGTGGTAAACAGAGTCTTCTCATTTCTTCTTCACTTGCGTGAAATCGAGCTCAACGGGCGTCTCACGGTCGAAGATCAGGACCATGACCGAGAGCTTGCCCTTGTTCACATCGACCGAATCCACCGATCCTTCGTAGTTCTTGAACGGCCCGTCGATGATGACGACGAGATCGCCCACCTGGAAGTCGCTCTTGAACTTCGCCTCCTGTTCGCCGACTCTTCGCTCGATGACGCCGAATTCTTCCGGGGTCACCGGCACCGGAATGTTGCCCGAACCCACGAATCCTGTGACGTTCGGCGTGTTGCGGACGAGGTACCAGCTCTCATCCGTCACGGTCATGTCCACGAGCACGTAGCCGGGGAAGAGCTTCTTCTCCTCCTCGATCGGTTCGCCCTTGCGAAAGGTGAGCTGCTTCTCCTTGGGAACCTGCACATCGAAGATGTAGTCTTGCATGCCGAAAGACTCGACGCGTTGCTTGAGGGCTTCGCGCACGCTGTCCTCGTACCCTGCATAGGTGTGCACGACGTACCAGTTCCGTCCGGCATTGGGATCTTGCTTACCCATGGGTCGTTAGTAGGTGAAGGAGAGGAGGAGGCGCACGAGTTGCGCGAGAGCGAAGTCGACGGCTCCGAAGAGCACCGCGGACCCGGCGACGAACACGAGCACGATGACGGACAGACGAACGGCCTGCTGGCGCGTCGGCCACCGCACGTGGCGGAGTTCTTCGAGGGATTCTCTGATGTAGCGGGTGATGGCGTTCATAGGGATGCTTCTTGAAAAACCCCTCCCGGGGACAGTGCCATTGTAGGCGCTCTCCCGGCGGGTGCAAGCGAAATTCGGCCTTTAGAACCCATAGTCCGGCTTCGTAAGAACGTGAATACGGCTCAAGGGGAGAGCGATGAACCAGACGCGTCCCTTGATATTATCTTCGGTGACGAAGTGGCTCGGAGTGAAGCTGCGGGAATCGAGGCTTCCCTGGCGGTTGTCGCCGAGGAGGAAGTACTCGCCCTCCGGGACGTCGTACCGTATCTCCGCTTCATTGCCGCCCGAGGGCGGATGCTGGTAGGTGCGGCTGGCGTTGCGGTCGTTTAAGTACGGCTCTTCGAGTTTGATCTCTTCGTCCGAACCCGCTGGACGGATGAACACGAGTCCGCCGCGCAGGATGACCGCGTCGCCCGGCAGTCCGATGACGCGCTTCACGTAGTGCTTGCTCAGATCGTTCGGCGGCCGGAAGACCACCACGTCTCCGCGCTTCGGTGAGCCGGTGAAGTAAGTGAATTTATTGATGACGATGTACTCCTTATGTTCGAGGGTATCGAGCATCGAGTTGCCTTCCACTTGGAACGGAGAGACGAGGAAGGTGCGGATCCCCGCCACGATCGCCACAATGATGACGATGTTGATGAGAACATCGAGGATGTTGTACCAGAGGGCGAATTTTCCTTCGGTCATGGGGGGCATCGTAAGTGTTTGGCGGGCGACTGTACAGAGGGGGACATGAAGAAGCAATAAAGTGATTCGTGCTATCCGCTTTCCCCCGTTTTGCGTTACACTGACCGCATGTTCCGTTTCCTGGATACCGCCCTCTTCAAACAGCACATCGAAGAGGATGAGACGATCAAACTGATCGTGCACAAGCATTGGGTTCTCGGACTCAAAAGTCTCTTCTGGCCGACGGCCGCATTCATCGCCTGTTGGGTGGTTCTCTACGCGGTTCCGTTCCTGACGATGTTCTACATCGTCGCGGGTTTGAGCGTGCTCACCCTCGTCTGGTGGATGCGCAATTTCTTCGACTACTACCTCGATGCATGGGTCATCACGGATCACGGCATTGTCGACGTGGAGTGGTTCGGGACGTTCCATCGCGAGTCCACGCGCATCCTCTACAGTGACATTCAGGGGGTGAGCTATGAGATCAATGGAGTCCTGGGGACGTGCCTGCGTTACGGGACCCTCAGTGTGGAGAAGATTTCCACGGGCAGCACCATCTCCATGGATCACGTCGCCCGGCCGCGGAAGATCGAGTCGCTCATCCTCACGTGCATGGAGGAGTACCTTCACTCGAAGAACATGAAAAATTCCAAGCATGTGCAGGAATTGCTCGCCGAGATGTTGGCGCAGGAATTGCAGCTCAGGGAGGTGAAGGGTCGCGTCTCCAAGTGAGTCTATGATGTGGTTTGTACTCCTCGTCGGCCTCGCGTTCCTTGTCCTTGTCGGGATGTTTTGGGCTCTGAGGCGGCGTACGCTCCCTGCCTCCGCGCGCGCCCGGATCCGATCTCAGTGGACGGCGATGCTTGCGATCCCCGACCCGGCACGACGCGTGATGGAGGCGGATGCGATTCTCGACGGCGCGCTCACGGCGCTGAGGTACCGCGGTTCCCTGGGGGACAAGCTCAAGGCGGCCGGACCGAGAATGAGGAACATCGATGCCGTCTGGCGCGCGCACAAGCTGAGAAACCGCATCGCGCACGAACCGGGGAGCACGGTGACTGCTGCACAGATTCAGGAGGCCCTGAGTGCGATCGGGAAGGTGCTGGAGAGTCTGTAGATGTGCATTGCATCATTTATCTGCGCTACACTGCACAGCATGCGTCCCGCAGTCGTGATCGTCGGCCTCGGTAACCCCGGCGCTTCCTACGAGCGAACGCGGCACAATGCCGGGTTCCGGGCAGTGGATCTCCTCGGCGAGCGCTTCGGGGAGGGGGAGTGGAAGGAGCATCAGAAGTTTCTCGCGCTCTCGTGTGAGGCGCGCATCGGCGCGGTGGAAGTGCTCCTTCTCAAGCCTCAGACGTTCATGAACCGTTCGGGCGAGGCTGTGCGCAAGGTGGTGGACTTCTACAAGCTCACGCCGGCCAAGCAGCTCCTCATCCTCTGCGATGATGTGGACTTGCCGCTCGGGGAGCTGCGGTTACGCAGGACCGGCGGTCCGGGAACGCACAACGGGCTCAAGTCCGTCGTGGAGGCGATCGGAGAGGCGTTCGCGCGCATCCGGATCGGCCTCGGTGCACAACCCGCCGGTGCGGACCTCGCTGCGTGGGTCCTGAGTGTTCCATCGAAAGAGGAGGCGCGGGCGGTAGATGCCGCGCTGGAGAAGATTCCGGAGATGGTGGAGGGGTTTGTGAAAGGCGAGTGACATCATGCCGTGGCGGCGGAGCCTGCCTGAGTAATGTGGGAGCTATACGAAAAACCGCGGGGTCACCCGCGGTTTTTCGCACGTATGAGAGCGTTCTATTCTTAGAACAGGATTCTCTTTCCGAACAGCCAGCCGCCGGAAATGCCGATGGCGATGATGTTCGTCCAGATGAGCAGCGGCAGGGATGTTCCTGCATCCGTCTGAGCGGAGGTCTCTGCGGCACCTCTCTGGTGCGGGCGGATGAAGCTATCCGAGTCCGTCACTGCGGCGATGAAGCCTCCGAGACCCGTCTGCGGCATGTTCTCGATGACGCTCACCTGCTCGGTGTCCGACGGGGAGCCGGCGATGTCCGGGCTCGAAACCGTCACGGTGTTCGAGATGACCTGTCCGTGACGCATCGACGGATCGATGCGGACGCGGTAGGTGATCACGCGGGACGCGTTCGGGCCGAGCACGGGGATGCTCCAGTGGATGGAGTTGCCGGAGACGTTGCCGCCGGCGGCATCCTCCACGGTCAGGGACCCTGCGGAGAAGGAATCATTCACGTCGATCTCCTGTGCCGTTTCCGCTGAGCCGTTCCGGATGATCACCGTGTAGGACACGATGCTGCCCGGTTGGACTTCGCGGCGGTCCGCCTGCTTGTCCACGGTGATTTGTACGGGGCCGACGGGGTCATACGGATCGTACGGGTCGTACTCACAATCGCTGCCGTCGCAGGTCACGCGGGTGTACTCCACGCGCTCGGTCGATCCGGTGCGCGCGGTCAAGCGCAACGTGTCGCCTTCGCTGGCCGACCTGCGCACGCGGACGCGGACGATGACGGTCTGGCAGCTATTGCCGGAGATGCTGAGCGAATCCCAGCGGACATCCGTCGAGTCGTAGTTGTCGCCGCCGTTCGAGGAGGAGAGGTAGCTCGTGTCACTGTCGAGGAGGGCGGTGAGGTCGATCGTCGTCGAGGAGGAATCGTTGTTGCAGACGCGGATGTCGTAGCGCAGTTCCTCGCCCGGCATGACCGGATCCGGATTATCGGTGACACTCAGGGAGATATTATCGGCCTCTACTTCATTATCATTCACGTTCGTCGTCTGCTCCACAGAGAGACTGTTGATGTAGGCGGTGGAGCGGAGGATCTGGCCGTCGGTCGCGGAGCACGATGCCTTCACGTAGGCGGTGCGTGTCACGGAGCTTCCTGCGCCGATGGACACGCCGGTCCATGTCACGAGGCTGCTTCCGTTCGTTCCGTTGTCGCTTGCGGAGAGGAAGGTGACCGAGCTACCGAGGGAGAGACGGATTTCCTGGTTACTCAGGGCGGTGGACGACAAATTCGTAACGGTCACCGTGTAGGTGAAGTTTTCGCACGGGGCGACGGGATCCTTCGAGTCCGTGAGCGTGATGGTGAGGTTCTGGCCCGGGGAGGTCTGTACTGTCGTCGTGTCCTGCGCGGTGACGCCGTTCACAGCGGCGGTATTCGTGATGACCGTCCCGTTCGCGACTCCGGAATTCACCTGGGCGATCACGGTGAGAGTCTTCGTGGCTCCGGCGGCGATGGAAAGGCCAGTCCACGTAATCACGCCGCTCGCATGCGTTCCGCTATCCGAGGCGAGGAGGTATGTCACTTGTGTGGGCAAGCTGTCTGTGACGGTCACATTCGTGCCGTTCACCTGGGACGTATTCGTCACGGTGATCACGTATGTGAGCGTGTCACCGGGCGTGGCGGTCGAACGGTTGTCCGTCTTTGAGATGACGAAGGTGGGCGTGCCGCCCGTCTGGACGGTCGTCGAGTCCTGCGCCACTACGCCGGCGACGTTCGCCGTGTTGAGGAGCACCGTCCCGTTCGTCGCGCCGGCGTTTACCGTGGCGTTCAGGGTGAGGGTCTTGCTCGCTCCTGCGGCGATCGAGAGGCCGGTCCACGTGACCACGCCGCTGCTGTGCGTTCCGCCGTCGGAGGCCGAGACGAAGGTCGTCAGGGCCGGCAGCGTGTCCGTAACCGTCACGTTAGTAGCCGCCGTAGTCGAGGTGTTCGTCACCGTGATGGTGTAGGGCAGCGCCTCGCCCGGTGCTGTGGTCGTTTTGCCGTCGGTTTTGCTGATCGTGAAGGATGCATTTTGACACTGCACGGTCGTCGAAACGGTCTGGCTCGTGTTATTGCTTTGGGTCGGGTCGGTCGTGGAAGCGGACACTGTGGCCTGATTTTGGATCACGGAACCACATGTCGCGGTTGCCGGTACATTGAAGGCGATGGTGAAGGCCTTGGATTCTCCCGAGGCGAGGGTGGTGTTATTGCACAGCACGCTCGAGCTCGTTCCGTTGAGGACGCACCCTTGTGTTGACAGGCCGGCATTGAAGGTCAGGCCCGCCGGGATCACGTCCGCGACCACCACGTTCTGTGCGGCAGCCGGGCCGGCATTGAGCGCCGTGACCGTGTAGAGGAGCGTTCCGCCTTGCTGGACGGTCGCCGTTCCGGTCTTCGTGACGGAGAGGTCGGCTTGGGTCTGCGTCACTTGCACGGTCGTCATATCCTGGCCGATCACGCCGGCGACGTTCGCCGTGTTGAGCAACACCGTGCCGTTCGTCGCGCTCGCACTCACCAGCACATTGAGGGTGAGGGTCTTACTGGCTCCTGCGGCGATCGAGAGGCCGGTCCACGTGACCACGCCGCTGCTGTGCGTTCCGCCGTCGGAGGCCGAGACGAAGG
>Ga0156799_112_pt4 | contig 107263 bp, 94 predicted proteins | sample RifOxyD2_FD_112100 | JGI IMG/M metagenome (GOLD analysis project Ga0156799, IMG submission 112100) | Candidatus Peribacteria bacterium RIFOXYD2_FULL_58_15 | reverse complement strand
GGGCATCGCCCGGTCCCGGAAAGATCGCGCTCGATTCGTTCCCGCCGCGCCTGCACACGCTCGTCTTCACCCTCACGACGCAGAACGTGGACATCGACCCTGCCACCATTACGCTCGTCAATCCGCGCACCCCTTCCGCCGCGAAGACCTGCACGGCCGGCGAGCCGGGCACGTCGCTTGTCATCACCTGCACGCATCTGGAAGGAAGCGCCGTCCAGACCGTCATCCCGCAAGGCGATGTCATCACGCTGGCGCTCAAGGTGAACGTACGAAAGATCGCGAAGGGCAGCGGTCCGGCCGTGCTGCAGCTGTCGCTGCCCAATCTGGGCAACCGCACCCAGACGGGCACGATCGAGTGGGACGACAGCCAGACGACCTATCATTGGCTGGATCTGGATCAGACGATCGTAAAATCCACGATGTACCGATCGGAATAGATCAGCTTGTTAGCTTCTTAGCTTGTTAGCTTCTTAGCAGTAGGCCACTTTGACGAGGAGCTTCCACTCCTAAGAAGCTACAACCTAAGAAGCTCGTTTCATTGAGTATCTCTCTTATGGTTTCCGCTGCCGGTACAGCACGTACGAATACACGACCGGCACCACGACGACTGCGGTGATGACCGCGATGAAGACGGGGATCTCGTATTTCCAGATCGCCGCTTCGGCCATGAAGGCGAGGCCGCCCAAAACGAACATCCAGCCGCCGAAGCGCTGGCTCCGGCTCCAGACTTCCGGATCGGAGAGACTCCACGGCGTGCGCAGTCCCACGAAGAAATTCTGCCGGATCTTGCCCATGTAGTTGCCGATGACGACGAAGAGCGCGCCCACGCCCAAGAGGATGAAGCGGCCGACCAGGGCTGAGGCTTCGGGGTGGATCGAGGCGTAGAGCTGCACGGCGAAGATGTAGGCCATCATCGCGATCATGGCGATCTGGATGATCTCCCACGTTCGGGCGAAGAGCGGGTAGTTCTCCTGTTTGGGGTCCAGGCGGCTGAAGATGGGAAAGAGGATCGTCATGAGGAGCGTGAGACCCGGGAGCAGCCACGTGCCGTAGGCTTTCGGCATCCAGCCGTCCGGCTGCCCGCTTACTCCCCAGTGTGTGGTGATGATGTCCGGGAGCTTCGGGTAGAGGAGTGCCCCGGCCAGGAACATGCCGGCGACGATGAGGATTTTCACCCACAGGAGGGTTCGGGAGGAATGCGTGTCCATGGTCAGCGGGAGAAGAGGGAGTAGAAGGATTGCAGAACGTCCTCGAAGACGGAGGTATTGAGGGAGTAGAAGATGAACTGCCCCCGGCGCTCGGTGATCACGAGGTTGGCGCGCTTGAGGGTATCGAGGTGGTGGCTCAAGGTCGCTCCCGTGAAGGGGAAGTGCTTCTGGATCTCGGTCACGGAGAGATCCCGCTTCTTAAGGAGCGTGAGGATTTTCCGCCGATGCGGGTCCGAGAGGGCTTTGAAGACCGAGTCCATGGTGAGATAATTAGATAACTATCTAAATACTAAAGGATCATGCATCGGGAGTCAAGAGTGCCCAGGTGTCATGGTGAGGTGCGAGCGGCGTGCATGGATTCGTGGCTTTTTACTGCGGTAAAAAGCACCTCACCAACTTGTCCTGAGCTTGACGAAGGACGCCGCGCCACGAACCACGACCTATGCCCACCGCCAATTTGCCGCCCTTCGTCTCCGCTCAGGGTGACACATTGGCGGTTTTTCAGAGGTTCCTTGAGATTTTGAGAAAAGTAGCACCAGCGAAATATAGATAATGCGCGAAGCGTGGGTCTCGCGGGCCCCACGCTGGAGCGCCTCCTCAAAGGGAAAGAGAGCTCATGAGAGGAAACCGTCAAGGTTTCCTCTCATGCATTACTCATACCTCAGTGCCTCAATGGGCTTAAGCTTTGCCGCTTTCCACGCCGGCAGCATGCCGAAGAAGATGCCCACGCCCACGGAGAAGGCGAAGGCGAGGAACACCGAGGAGAAGGCGATGGAGGCATCGAAGGAGAAGTACGTGCTCACGATCCACGAGCCGATCCAGCTCACGAGCGTTCCGATGGCGCCGCCGAGTACGCTTAAGACCGTGGACTCCACGAGGAACTGCAGCAGGATGTCGCGCTTCTTCGCTCCGATGGCCTTGCGGATGCCGATCTCGCGCGTGCGCTCCGTGACGGAGACGAGCATGATGTTCATCACGCCGATTCCTCCGACGAGGAGCGAAATGGCGGCGATCCCGCCGAGGAGCATCGTGAATGTTCCCGTGATGGAAGTGAGCGTCTGCACGATGTCGGCCTGGTTCAAGACCGAGAAGTCCTGCTTGGATGTATCCGTGATGCCGTGCTCGTTCAAGAGGACGGCGGTGATCACCTGTTGCACGTAGTCCATCTCGTCCTGATTCTTCACGGACACGCTGATGGAGCTTAAGGTGTCTTTCCCCGTGACCCGCTGCTGCATGGTGGTCAGAGGGATGATGATCATGTCGTCGCGGTTCGTCGCTCCCTGTCCGCCCTTTGCTTCCATGACGCCGATGACGGTGAAGAGGTTATTCCCTATGCGGATGCTCTCGCCCAGCGGATCGGGCGTATCGGGGAAAAGCGTCGAAAGCGTCTCCGATCCCAGCACGGCCACTTTGTCCATGTTCGTCAGGTTGTCTGGCGTGATGAAACTGCCGAAATCCACGGAGGCGTTGCGGACGGAGAGGTACGAGGGGGTGGTCCCGATCACGCTCGTATTCGTATTTTGACTGCCGTAGATCACCTGCTGGCGGCTCGAGAGCTCGGGCTCGATGCCGCTTAAGAATGCGGAGACATTCTTCTCCAGTGCGTCGGCGTCCGTGGCTTTCAGCGTGGCGGTCGTCGACCCCCCGCCGCCGAAGCGGACATTCGTCCGGTTGGGGCTGCCGGGGGAGATGGAGAGGAGGTTGGTGCCGAGATTCTGGATCTGGGAGGTGATGCTGCGCTGCGATCCCTGGCCGATGGCCACCAGCAGCACCACGGACGCCACGCCGATGACGATGCCGAGCATTGTGAGGCCGGAGCGCATCTTGTTGCTCCCGATGGCTCCGAGCGCGTTGAGGACATTCTCGAGGATATTCATTGTTTCTTGGTGAGGATGAGGCCGTCTTGAATGGAGATGGTGCGGTGGGCGAAGGTGGCGACTCTCGGCTCATGCGTCACCATGACGATGGTCTTTCCCTGCTTATTGAGATTGGTGAGGATATCCATCACCTCGTGGCCCGTCTGCGTGTCGAGGGCGCCCGTCGGCTCATCGGCGAGAATGATCGCGGGATCGGTGACGAGCGCACGCGCGATGGCGACGCGCTGTTGCTGGCCGCCGGAGAGCTCGGAGGGGTTGTGGGAGATCCGCTCGGAGAGACCGACCGTGTGCAAAGCTTGGCGTGCGCGCTCCTCCGTCTGTGTGCGGTGGATGCCTTGGTACAGCAGCGGTTGCATCACCTGGCGCAGGGCGTCCATGCGCGGGAGCAGATTGAACGCCTGGAAGACGAAGCCGATGCGCTTCGATCGCACGTCCGCCTGGGCGTTCTCATCGAGGCTCCCCACCTCTGCGTTCTCGAGCAGGTACGAGCCGCTCGAGGGCGTATCGAGCAGTCCGATGATGTTCATGAGGGTGGATTTGCCCGATCCCGACGGCCCCATGATGGCGACGAATTCCCCCCGATTGATCGTGAGCGAGATGCCCTTGAGCACGACGAGCTGGTCGTGACCGAGAGGATAGGCCTTGATGATGTTCGTCAGGGTAATCATGGTATGCGTCGGGTTTAGCGCGGGGGGCCGCCCGTATCGCCCCCCAAGCCGCCGAGCCCTCGCATGATCTGCTGCGTGGTGGCGGAGCTGGATTGGCCGGTTGCGACATTGACGGAGAGGATGGAGTCTCCTTCGCTCAAGCCGGAGAGGATTTCGGTGAAGCGGCCGTCCGTGACGCCTGTCAGCACCTCCACGGTCTCGCCGGAGGCTTTCTGGACGGTCGTCGCGTTCTCCTCATGCTTGAGGGCGAGATTGGGCACGATGAGGACGTTCTCCCGGCGATCCGTCACGATCTGGACGGTCGCGGTCATGCCCGAGAGGATCGTGAGGCCCTCGGGAGTCGGCAGCTTCACTTCCACGTCGTAGGACACCACGCCGGACTGCTCGATGGCGGTCGGATTGATCTCATCGACGGTGCCGACGAACGTCTTTCCGGGGAGGGCGTCCAAGGCGATCGATCCGGACATGCCCTTGCGGACGCGCACCACGTCCACCTGATCGAGTGGGACGGTGATGATGAGGAAGGCGGGATTCTCGATGACGATGTACTTGCTCTCGGTCGTGTCGGCCAACAGGTTGTCGCCGACTTGGAAATCCACGCGGCGGATGATGCCGTCGAACGGTGCTTTGAGCTGGTAGTCCTCGAGCGTCTTGCGGGTCTTGGAGAGAGCGGCGGACTTCTGGCCGATGTCGTTGAGCTTCAGGCGGATCTGGATGTCCGTTCCCGTGGTCGTGTTGTCGAAAGCCTGCTGTTTCGAAGCCAGCGTGCCGGGGTTCTGCGTCTGGAGGACCTTGAGATTCTCCTCTGCGGTCTTGAGAGCGTTTTCCGCCGTGATCACGGCGTCTTGCTTGGTTTTGAGGGTGACGGAGGGGATGCCTCCGTCTTCCGATGCGGCGGCGAGGTTGGCCTGCGCGGTCTCCGCTTCATTGATGAGATCGGCCGCCGTGGAGCGGTTGGAGCTGACCGTCGTGCGCAGGGTCGTGAGGTCCGAAACCATGAAATCGGTGGTCCCCGTCGTCGCGCCTCGCAGGAGATCGTACGTGTTTTCACTGAGCGTATAGATGTTGCTCGCGAGCTCCTGGGCATCGGACAGCGCTTGCATGAGGATGGCGGAATTACGCTGGATGGCGATGGTATCGCCGAACTGCTCACGCATCGTCATCGCGGCGTTCACGGCATTGAGGTACGCCGTCTCAACGGATTGCTTGATGGCGTAATCATTGAAGAGCAACGGATCGATCTCAAGGTCGTAGTTGCCTTGCGAAGGGCGGGCGGATGTATCGCGCGTGAGGACACCGTAGAACGAATCGAGGAGCTTCTCCGAAGAGGTGAGCACGCTCTGCACGGTATTCCCCAGATTTTGCAGCTCCGTGGTGCGTTGCTTCTCCAAGTCCAGCTTCGATGCTTCGAGGGCCGTCTGCTTCTCCGAGACGCTCCGTGCGGCGGCATCGATGTCGGAAGGGAGTTTCTGCTGGGATGTGGCGAGATCGTTCTTCGCATCGAGGACCGTCTTCTCATTATCGTTGCGTAGCTGCTCCAGCTGCAGGGAGGAGGCGGCGATGGCCAGCTCGGCCTGCCGGATGTCGGAGAGAATCGAGGTCTTGTCCAGTTCGGCGATGATCTGCCCCTTCTTCACGATGTCACCTTCTTGGATGTTCACTTTGGCGACGGTGCCACGCTGATTGAAACGCATCTGTTGCTCATTGACGAAGGTGACGGACCCCGTGGCTTTCACGGAGGAGACGATGGATCCGCGTTCGACGGTCGTCATGCTTTGCACCGTGGTCGTCGTCGTGGAGCTCTCTGTGAAGAAGAAGTAGTAGATGCCCCCTCCGAAGACGAGGCACACGCCGATTCCCCAGAGGTAACTGCGAAGCGACGTTCCGCTGAAGAAAGTTTTCCACCGTTTCAGCACGGCGAAGCGTTCAAGAAGGAGAGGGGAGGTGATCATGGCTGAGCGGGAAGAGAGGAGGCTGAAGAATGGCTGGAAGATTGATCGGACTTCGCGGGGGGAAACGCACCGCTTCCCGTTTCGCTGTCTCGACCCCACCCGCGGTCCGGGAAAGCGATGCCGCGCTCGGCGGAGATATCCCGGATGGTCTTGCCGCTGCCGAGGGCCGCGCGCAGTTCATCTTCCGTCATATGGAGTCTCTGTGCCATGCGCGAGAAATTCATCCCCTGCCCATCACCCTGTCGTTGCTGGAGAGTGCCACCATTCATTCCTGTTCGGGGAAACGGACGGGCAGGACCGAAGAAGCGCAGGCCGCCGATCACGAGAACGAGGACGAGGGCCCCGGAGAGGACGCCGATACCGAACGAGACAGGTTGGAACTTTTTCATGAAAAGAGGGGGGAACTGCCTCTCAGTCTAGAGGAGTGATATTAAGGGTGGATTAAGGCATTGCCCAGGCCAGAGGGACAGAGAATTCGTGAGATTCTTAACCCATTCTTAATGGGGAGAGCCTATCATAACCCCCGCATTCTTTCGCACCCTTCATGCATATCCTCCTCGTCGAAGATCAGCGGAAACTCGCGGACAACATCAAACAGTTCCTCGAGCTGGAACACTACGTCGTAACCGTCGCCTCCGACGGCAAGGAGGGCTTCGAGCTCGCCATGACGCAGGACGTGGATCTCATCATTCTCGACATCAATCTCCCCGGCATGGACGGGTACGTCATCTGTACGATGCTGCGGCAGAATAAGAAGAACATGCCCATCCTCATGCTCACCGCGCGCGGCAAGCAAACGGAGATCATCCACGGGCTGAATATCGGCGCGGACGACTACCTCCCCAAGCCCTTCGATCTTTCCGAGCTTCTGGCGCGTGTGAAGGCGCTCTTGCGGCGCAACAGTATCGAGAAGGCTCCCGTGCTCATCGCAGGGGACATCACCCTCGATACCAATACGCAGGAGGTTCGCAGGGGCGCGGACAAGGTCGCGCTCTCTCCCAAGGAGTATGCGCTCTTCGAATTCCTGCTCCGCAACAAAGGCGCCGTGCAGGATCGGCCGCGCATCCTCGATCACGTCTGGGGCGGACGGGACGATCTGATGTTCTCCCAGACCGTCGACGTGCATATCGCTTACCTGCGGCGCAAGCTCGGCAAAGGGGCGGTGCGGACGGTCCCCGGGAAGGGGTATCTTGTGCCAGACTCCGCGTAGCGGAGTCTGCCCATCAGCCTTCGCTCCTCTTAGGAGCTTCGGCCGACAGGCCACGCTACGTCCGGCAGGCCTGCCTCCTCTCCCCCCTCGCCATGTTTCATCTTCTTGCCTCTCGATAGATGTTCAAGCGCATCAGCCGCATCATCGCGCTTCAGTTCACTGCATTCATCTTCGTTCTGCTGCTCTTAAACGGCTTCCTCTTCCTCGCGGCGGATCTGGGCAATGAGCAGCGGCAGATGCGCTTCCGCCTCGAACGAATGGCGGAGGGCATCGCCGGCCGCTTCGAAATAGGAGTTTCTCCTCTCATGCCCCGGGAGGTGCCGCCGGGCATGCGTGATCGAGTGCAAATTCTCGACGCAGAGGGCGATGTGCTCTTCGGCAGTTCCCTCTTCGGTGACATTCCCTTCGAGAAGAGGCAGGGGTTTGCCGAGTTCTCGATTCAGGGAGAGCAGTACGCCGTCCTCACGGAACCGATTGTTCGCTCGGGGCGTACGGTGGGATATGCACAAGTCGCGGATGTCATCCGTTTCCAGATGGACGATCTTCCTCTGCGTGTCCTGCTGTACCTCATCTTAAGTGTTTCGATTTCGACGCTCATCTACTTGGTGGCACTTGCCTTTGCCAAGCGCAGCCTCAAGCCCGCCGAGGAAATGGTCGAACGCCTCGAACAATTCACGCAGGATGCGAGCCATGAGTTGCGCACGCCGCTCGCGACCTTGAGCTCTTCCCTCGATCTCGCGCTGCATAACGGCAAGCATCGCGAAGGTATCCTCTCGGCCAAGGATGACCTGAAGCAGGCGGAAGTGCTCGTGGAACGGCTCCTCGAGCTGGCGCGGCTCGACAAGTTTCTCCTCGAAACGTCTTCGGTGGATCTCTCGACGATGGTGGAGGAAGCCGTCGAGCGGCACCGCGCGTTCGCAGCCGAGAAGCACATCACGCTCGATGCGTCGATCGCGGCGAAGGTGAAGGTGAAGGGGGATGCGGCGCTGCTTCGGCAAGTGGTGAGTAATCTCCTCGCCAATGCGATCAAGTTCTCCAAGCCTGCAGGCGGCACGATCACCGTCACGCTCACGAAGACGGCGCTCACCATCGCCGACACGGGGATCGGCATTGCCAAGGATATTCTGCCGCGCGTCTTCGATCGCTTCTTCCAGGCGGATGAATCGCGGGCGCGGGGGGGATTTGGTCTTGGGCTCGCGTTGGTCAAGCGCATCGTGGAGCTGCATGGCTGGACGATCGTTGTCTCGAGTACGAAGGGGAAGGGGACGGCATTCCGGATTGACATCACGTCACAGTCTTGAGGGGGAGATAGACATCTTAATCTCTCCTTAATTTCTGCCCTTTAGAGTGCGGGCAGGTCTTTTCTCGTAGCTCTCACCTGATGAATGCGGAGGGGATCACCAGCCTTCGCCCCGCGATGCGGGCTTCCCCCTTCGCTCCTGACGGAGCTACGGGGGGACAAGCCGGCCGGCGAGAGTGGTCATTATTCTTCTCTTGAACAGAATGGACTGTTAGGGAGATGGGCAACCACCGGCGAGAAAGCCGCCGCCATTGGATGGCGGCTCTTTCTGAGGGGGTTGCATCAGCTTGGCAACTGCTTGTGCTCCGTCTCCCGCATCTTTCCGTCCGGGGCTTCCAATTTCAACTGTCGACAAACTGTCGATGGTTCAAAGCCATCCTCTTCATGCGCTTCATGCCCCTTTCGAAACCTCTCGTAAGGACAAGACCGAATGTTTTCCGTGGAGTACTCACTCTTTCAGTATATCATCGACCATCGCCTTCACGGAGCGGTATCTCTTCCCGTGCTTAAGTGCCTCTTCGCCCTCCCGGATCATCCTTCGCTCCTGTTCCACGGTGAAGCCGTTCACTGTGCGCAGAGGGAAGGGGATGCCCTGCGTGATGACGATCTGGTGGAGGTACAGCTTGATGGCACTGCTCATATCCAGTCCGATACTCTCCAATACTTTCTGCGCATCTTTCTTGAGCTTGTTGTCGGTACGTACTTGGATGGCGGTCATGAGACAGGGGGTGAATATCTGTCACCATTGTAGTGCATTTGTAGTGATGATGTCAATACAGTATTCTTTTATCCGAGGATAGGAAGTTTAGGTGTCATGGTGAGGTGTCCTGAGCCTGACGAAGGGCCACGAATCCATACACGCCGCAATTTTATTGTCAGGCTCGGCTGGGGGTGTACAATCGTACAGTGAATGACATGTTAAAGAACTATCGACGGCAGTTTCTTCAGGCGAGAAGTCTGAGACAAGAGGCTCAAGAGAAGCTGAAAGATTATGAATCAGCCATGGGGAGAGCGTGGAGGGACTACGAGAAGTTGCGGAAAGAGGGCATACCATGCAAGGCGTTTGTCGAAGCGGACGGCCAATCGGAAGTGATTCAGGTTACGCGTTGTTGTTGGAATCATGTCTTCAAACACCGTCACAAGAGAGGGACGAAGCTGGAGAAATTGGAGCGGGCCCTTTCGCTGTCTTTGGCAGTGAAACTCTTGAATCGCACAACGACTTATCAGGAAGTGTCACGCGAAAAAGATCGCGGGGACAATACGTGGCTCTATTTCGGGATCATCGGTTATGTTCGGGGAGTGCGTATGAAAGTAATCATTCGCAAGCAAGAGAAATCCACCAATCCACAAAAAATTCTCTTCTCATTTTTCCAAATGTCTTCTGCCCCAGCAAAAACACAACAAAAAGAAGAACTTGCTGAGTAGCCCTGTCTTCGACTCCGCTCGCTTGCGCGTAGCTGGCCGGATCAAGGTGCTCCCTTGCGGGAACGGAACCTTTCAGGGCTGATACTATTGTCTCACATCCTCTCTTCCATAACAAGATCACGAAACGGCTTTTCTCACAGTTATACATACAAGGTGGCGCGCCGAAGTTTCGGCGGGCATCCGTGCAAGATATGCGGGGCGCGGATTCCGGGAAATAAGTCGTACTGTGCGGCGTGCTATTACAAGTACATCAAGAAGTAGGTGTTGGCTGATCCAAGGGAATCACTTTCTCTAAAATTGATTGGCCTTGCTCCCCACTTCCATATCCAACAACGGCACCGATTTTTCGGCGAAGGAATTTTTCTCCATCTCGCGTATATATCGGCACACGCTTCCTCGCCCCATTGAACTTCTCGCGATCTAGCTTTCGGAGCCAATCGTCGGTAAGCCAAGGGCAGTTGTGAAAGTATATACAAGCTTCAAGCCTCAGAGCATCTTCACCAAACATCTGAACACAGCGAGCGTGAATTTCTTCCATCCGAGACTCCAGCTGACGAGGAGGACATTTGGCATCCTGTGATTTGCCATGTGCAACTGTTGCCACGCTCTCCTTGTCCATGGAGTCAGCAATATCAAACCAATCCTCCTTGCTCCACTGCTTCAATTCGACAAGGATAGCGTTATTGCACTCGTTTCGACTCTGGCCGCAAATGATCGCATCAATTCTTCTCCATGTATCCAGTCGTGCTTCCAGGATCACAATCTGATTGCGTGAAATATTCGATTCGGCAATGACTTTTGCAAGGGCGCGAGGCGAGTGGTGCCAAGAATTGATCTCAGGAGGCTTAGGAGGATTGTTGGGGTGGAAATGATGGTGTGCCGCTTTCAGGATTCGTGCAAAGTAGCCCTCTTTTTTGGCATCATCCAGATACCGCCGCACCGGTTCGGCGTAGTACCAATGTGTTGAGACAAGATTGGACATAAAGGGAGGCATTTTATCACAAATTGGAGTAATATAAGCCAATCCATGATTTTGCTATTCTCAGAAATTCCAGGGCACCGGGACCAGCTTGGGAATAAGAACAGGTCCATCTTTCGCATTGCGTCAGCAAAAGAATTTCCTATCCTTGAGGCAGGTTCGGCATTTATTATTCTTTCAGATGAACAAGAATTGCGAAGAAATACTGGCTTACTCGAGGATAAATTTGGATGTTTGAGAAGAGAATCAGACAAGTTTTTTGACTCGATATTGCGGCAGAAAGCGCCAAGTGGGTGGCGACTCCAGGAAATACTTATACCGTCATCCAATTTACGAACGAATGAAGAAATCCACATATTTCGTTCTGCTCAATATCCCGAACAGATGATTATTGTTGCGGATTCTTTGGATCGAATACTCATAGATATACAACTGTTCACACAAGGTGAGACTGTTCATGCTATATACAATCACTTCCAAGCAGCTATCAACAGATATGCAATGAGACAGGCAGAAATTCTTCTCAAGTTGGAGCCACAATCAGCAGAGGAGGCACAACTACTTAAACGAAGCACAACTGATCTCCATATTCAATGGCAGTTGGCGAGAGAATTCTTTGGCCATCAGCATGATTGGACCAATGTTATGCAGAAAATTGAGTTGGCAAAGCAGCATGCTATTGATCGGTTATCATATTTTCCAGTGGTAAGCCCTATAACAGCTGCAATTATTGCTGGAGGCAATGTAGTCGCAGGTGGCGATATCAGGGTTAATTCAAACAACGTTCGTAATACCAAACCAGAACATAATTGGAAGCGCATTCTCATTGAGATTGTTGTGGGTGTTCTTGTCGTGGCGATAGGAGGTTATTTGCTCTTCGTGTTTGGCTGGAATTAACTCATGATTTTTCGATAATTGCTTTTTCCTCTTCCGTCAGCCCATACAACTCATACACCAACTCATCAATCTTCCGATCCGTTACCTCGATTTGACGCTTAAGGGACTCTTGATCGTGCGGAGTTTTCGGATGCAGTTTGTGTAACGAAAGCATTTTATCAACAAGATTGATGATTTGTTCTTTAACATGCATATTTGAATTTATGCATAGCGGCAAGCTATTTAACTCGCCAATTCGTATCTCTGGGAAAGTGTTTTCCGTACGGTCATATCTCTTCTTGAAATAGAAAGCTATTAGCCGACTACCGAGAAGAGCTGCGACATATTTGCTATCAACACTTCCATTCCGGGGCTTTACCGTGTGCAGTAATTGATCTGCAATTAATAAATCCGAGACTGGACACAAAACTAATCGATCTCCGACAATCCTACGAATTAATACTCTCGGTCCAGAGAACAGGTCTATCGTTCTTGGTTCTGCTAGATGCACACCGTATTTAATCCATGACCCACCAGAATAGATTTGATAAGGTGTGATGTGCTTTCCTCGAATATAGGGATAAAAACTGGAATCAATTTTTTTATCTGATTCGAATAGTTTTTGTTTTGCCTCCTGTTCTGTCTGAGGCGGGAGACCTTTTCCAACTTGATAAACCTTTACGCCAAATCTTACATCACATGTATTTGATAATGGCTCTCCAATTTTTTCAATTTTATTTAAAATAGAAATGTCCGTTGCAGAAACAGATAAATTAAAAACTAGATTGGGATTTGATCGCCAACACATCGGAGTAATCTTATGAGTTTTGAACTCAAGTTGGCTCTCATAATTCTCAATAACGATTGGTGTGTTTAGATCCGATGATTTTCTGGAAATAGCAATGAACACAATAGGTAATACTGTTGCACCTGAAAAAACACTGACATTTCGAAAGTCACCTATTCTTTGAATCTGGCTAACTTCCATGACATATTTTCTTAATAAATAATAATGTTCATTGTTTAGCCAAGTATTTGGAGTAATAAATCCTAAATAACCGTCTTTTCTAAGTAAGTCATATGCCTTTTGAAGAAAAAGGGCATATAGATCATATTGATCTGTCATACAGGAAAATTTTGTTTTGAAATACGAGCGTAATTTCCGCATTTCATCTTCCCATTCTCTTCCTGCTAAGTATGGAGGATTCCCGATCACCGCATCGAACCCCGGATTTGCGCGTTTGAAGACCTGCGGGAAAGCCGGTTCCCAATCGAAGACATTGATGCGCTGACGATCGGTATCTTCTGTCGCAAGGAGTGTCTGTTGCTCACCGTCATAGAAATCCGACCCGATGAGAGAATTGCCACACTTGATATTGGCCCCCAGGTCCGGCAGCACACGCTCACGCATGCCGGAGAGCTGCTGCTGCGCCGTCAGCCCCGTTTCGCCCTCCAAGACTTTGAGCAAGAGCGAGAGCTTGGTGACCTCCACAGCCTGCGGATCGATGTCCACGCCGAAGATAGTGGAGAGGAGGATGCGCTTGCGCTCGGAGATGGAAAGGCGGTAGCCCGTGTCGTGAGCCCGCACGTCTGGTTCGACGGGCTCACCATGACGTGCTGAGATGCTACAAAGCTCCTTCTTCCACTTCTTTGGATCGTGTTCCAAGTAATACTTCAAATGCCAGTCGAGCAGGTACTGGTACGCACCGAGGAGGAAGGAACCGGAGCCGCAGGCGGGGTCCACGATCTTGAGCTCCGCGACTTTCTTGGGGGTCTTGCTTTCGAGGAGCTTGCCCACCGTGTGCTCGACGATGTAGTCCACGATGTACTTGGGCGTGTAGTACACGCCGCCCGCCTTGCGGACTTCGGGCTTCTCCTCGACTTTGGCATGGTGGCCTTCCGTGAGGCGGATGACTTTTCCCAGGAATTGCTCGTAGACATGCCCGAGGATGTCAGGCGGGATGACGGCGAACGCATAGGGGCCGTCGTAGAGACTGGCGATAATTTCCTTGAGCACCGCGTCATCAATCGTGAGATGCGGCGTAACCATATCCGGCGGCTCGCCTTGGCCCTTCTCCTCTCGGAAGTGGAAGAGCCCGGAGTTGTAGCGGCCATCGGCGTCGCGGAAGAGCTGCTTCAAGCGCTCGTAGGTATCGGAGCCGCTCATTTCCGCCATGAGCCTGCCGTACTGCTCGATCCCTCGATCTTCGCAGATCCTCAGGAAGATCATGCGGTCGATGGTCTGCTGGACGGCGTAGTTCATCTCCTGCTGACCCAGCGTGGGATTGCGATTAGCGATGTTCTTCGCAAGAAGCTCCCGCCAGTGCTCGATCTCCTTCAAAAATTCATCATCCACTTCCTGTGTGCCGTGCCGCTTCTCGCCCGCATACTTGTCGAAGGAACCTTGGAGAACGGCATCCTTGGAGAAGATAGCCGCAATCTCATCCCAGCGTGCCGCATACTCCTCGAAAGTGAAGAGATGAATGCGGGCAACCGATGCCTTGTCGGCGCTCTTGGGACGGCTGCGGCAGTCATAGACGGCGAACTCCTCGAAGTCCGTGAGGATGGAGAGGGGGAGCTTGGCGGACCACGCGTAGCGACGTAACTGGTAGGCGGGCCCCGGCGCACCCTTGATATCCACGGATGGCTTCTTGGCTTCTACGAAGAATTTGCGATCGTGTCCGATGCGCATGCAGTAGTCGGGAGCCTTCATAGCATCCCCGATGCGAATGGCATCTTCGTGGATCACTTCTTTGAAAGCCTCTGCATGTCCTTGGGTATTGCGTACGTCCCACCCCAATGTTTCGAGGAAAGGATCGAGGAACTCCACGCGTAGCGAGGCTTCTTTGTATCGCGACGCCTTCAGTTCATCACGCTTGCGCTTGAATTGCTCGACAAGGGTAAGTATTTCCTTTGGTGCGGGCATTTGTAGGAACTATAGCGCTATACGGAATGGAGCGGAAAAGAATAAGTCTCATATTTTACAAAATATGAGACGAATATGGACTTAGGTCGCACTCGTGGGATGTATCGCTAAACGATGGCTATTAGCTTTGGAAATACAAATAATGCAGGCCTTCCCCGTACGCCCTTTCTGACCAAATCAATGGTTCCGCCCTTTTGGAGCTGCTGAAGTATACGAAGAGCAGTTGCACGGGGAATCCGCGAAGTAGTTATAAAGTCAGTGCTGTTGAAAATTGGATTTTTAAAAAGAAAATCAAGAGCTTCAACCGTGTATTGCGAATGGGTTAGGGCACGGAGGCGCTCCTTCTTCTTGTCGTAGAGCTGATGTATAGCCCTTGCCTTTTGAATATTCATCTTTGATTGTTCGATTACGGCTCTTAGGAAATAGCTGATCCACCCATTCCAGTCATCATGTTGAGAAATCCCAAGAAGGCCATCGTAATATTCTCGCCGATGACTCTCAAAATATTCACTAATGTAGAACATGGGGGACGATAGGACACCCTTGAAAGAGAGAAAGAGTGGCATGAGCATTCTTCCAACGCGACCGTTGCCGTCTGCAAAAGGATGAATGAGTTCAAACTGAGCATGAATAATTGCGAGCTGTACGAGCTTGTCTTTCTCATCTCCATGTATGTACTTTTCAAGATTGGAAAAATAGCTCTCTACTTCTTGTGGAGGTGGAGGAATATAAAAGGCTTCCTCAATGGGTCTGCCAGGTCTGCCAATGTGTACTTGCGATCTCCTGAAATTTCCTCGATCGGCATTATGGCCTCGAACATTCTCCAATAGAATGGCATGAGCTTCTTTAATAAGACGCCCGCTCAACGAGATATTTTCCATGTTTTGAATAGAGTGACGCATTGCTCTCCGATAATTGAGAATGAGATCAATATCTCCGCCCTTTTTATTCTCTCTTTCCGGTTCAGCCTCAAATCGCAGCACATCCTCGAGAGAGGCTTCTGTTCCTTCGATCTTGGAAGAAAGAACGGCCTCGTTTGTTTCTAAAGGAGAGAGAAGGACTTGCGGATTTGGAAGGCTTTGTAATAGGCCATCGAAGCGGGCGACTTCCGCATTTGCGGGTCCGATGAGATGGACGAACCTCTCCCATTGGAGCTCAGTAAGTGGGAGGTGTTTTGGATCAAATGGCTTGATCATCAATCGTTGGAAGAATCGTACATAGTATATGCCAATACAGCTCGAAATAAACGAGAGGGAATACCCTTCGGACGAAACCTTTGGTGTGCCCTCTCATCGTGATGGAATCATCATACTGCGATCCGGGGCCTAACCAACGAGAATAGTGAGATAGGGTGGCTCATTCTTGCCGAATATTTCCTCGTTTCGCATCACTATGCTGCGAAAGCTGTTAACCAACTCTTAAACCCTCCTCCCTATACTCCCCTTTGCTTAAGCGCGTTTTCTATTTCGTTCTCCCCTATTCCCCTATGAAATTATCCTCTTTTACTCTCGGCGCTGTTGCCGGACTCTCGGCTATGGCGCTCGCGGTCCCCTTCGCGGCGCAGATCGTGGGCGCGCAGACCACTTCGGCTCCTTCCGGCGAGCGGTCCCGTCCCGTGCCTACACAGGCATGCGTGCTCGCTCTCGCGGAGCAGGAAGGGACCTATCTCTCGACAGTCGACACGTTGATCGCAGCGCGGAAGTCCGCCATGCAGATCCACAAGGATGCCCTCACGGCTGCTTCTGCTATCGCAGATGATGCGCAGCGTGCGGCCGCTGTCCAGAAAGCCAACGACGACCTGCGTGCGGCCATGGAAGCCGCCAGGAAAGCGCAGGGGGACGGGAAGACACAGATGGATGCCCTGAAAACGGCCTGCGGCGACAGCGCTTTCCGCGGGTTCGGCCCCATGATGGGCGGCGGCATGCCGGGGTTCGGCGGGCGCGGCATGGGCATGCAGGCAAGAGGGGAGGGGCGTGGCCCCGGCCCCAGGACGGACGTACTCGCAGAAAAACTCGGCATGACCGAGGATGAACTGCAGGCGGCGCTCGAGAGCGGTCAGACGATCGAGCAGATCGCAGAAAGCAAGGGTATCACGCTTCCGGCCCGCCAAGAGAAGGGCAAGGGCATGATGCGCGGCGGCTGGGGTCGCGGCGGCGCACCGTCGGATGCGACGAGCAGTTCCTCTTCACAACCCTAGAATCACTCTTCCATCGGCATCCGGAAGGCCGCCGGGAAGGGCGGCCTTTTGGATAAGAAGGAGGGATTCTTCTTTCGCCGCAACCGGGGCCCCTGTGTCATCCTGAGCGGAGTCGAAGGATGAACACGGGGGCCATGACAAAGTGTGTCGCGCTTCGTGGTTCGACTCCGCTCACCATGACACGAGCTCAGCGCGACACCCTTTATGTAGACACGTAAGGTACTCAGGATGACACCTAGGCTTCCTAGCTCCAAAGGGATAGTCGCTTAAAAAGATTCTTCTTTCGCCGCGTCATCCGGTGGGGATATCTGTCTACAACCCCGGGCCGGCAGCATCTGCAGATACGACCAGCCGTTCACTGTAGTTCTTCCGGGCCGTGTCCCAGGCGCCGCTGCAGGTCACGAGATTCAGATGGCTCCCATCGCTGCTGCGAAAGAGATCCGGAGCATACTCATTGGACGGAAGCGTGCGCATTTCCCGTACGACGAACGGAACGAATTTCCCCTTGTCCGTCTCGACGGACAGGATGTCCCCCTTGCGCAGCGCATCCAAATGCCGGAACACCGCCGTTTTCCCGCCATACCAGTCCAGATGTCCGGCCAGCACGGCGCTGCCCTTCTCCCCCGGACGCGATCCGAGGCTGTACCACCCCACCGTGTCAGGATTGCCCGGCGCATCCATCATCCCCTTCGACGTACGGCCGACGGGCTCGATGGCCGCATCCACGCCGATGCTCGGAATCCTCAGACGGACCGGAGCACCCACGCTTGCCCGGGACGGTCGCAGGAGAGTCAAACCTTGCGTCGGCCTCTGCGGGATAGCAGGGCTCTCCGCCCGGAGAGCGGGTGGACCGAACAGGCAGGACGCACATCCGATATTAGCGAAGATGAACAGTACCGCTTTTGAGAGAGCTTCTGTATACATTCAGGAAGAGAGAAGAAAGATTCCGGAGGAGGAGCTCCAAGGAACTCCCGAAGGATTCTTGCGTTTCGACTCCTGCATCGCCCACTCCCGTATTCGGCAGGAGCGGCACGGGCGTCGGGGCAGGCGCAGGCGGGGGAACGTAAACGGGACGGGAGCGCACTGACGATGCGCGGGACGAAGCGGCTGAAGAAGAGCGGACGGAGCTGCTGCGCGCACTCGATGCCTGCACACTGCTGTTCGAGTGAGACGAGGACGCGGATGACGTCGGCACACTGCTGCTGGAGGCGGCGGACGAGCTTGTGACGCTGCTCGATGACGATGACGAAGACGATGAAGCGGCTGCGCAGATCGTGAGGAAGTTCGTGTCGGTTGTCACCGTTCCGCCGAATGCCAGAGCCATTCCTGTCCACGTGGTGTTCGCGCCCACTGTGATGCCCGCATCGTCCATGACGATTCCCGCGAACGTCGTATTGGCGGCAAGCGTCGTGGCCTGGGTCGGTGTCCAGAATACGCTGCAAGCCGATGCGCCGATCAGGGTGACGATCGCGCCGGCCGTCGATGTCAGCGCGCCGCCGGACCTGAAGATGTACGTTCCGTTACCGCTGAGGATAAGCGGACCGCCCACATTCATCGCTCCCGTGCTGCAGTACACGCCGGGAACATACACGCCGAGAAGACCGTGTGTCGTATCCGTGGAGAGGTTGATTGCTCCGGACGGGAACGTGAAGGTGCACGGTTGGGAAGCCAGGGAAGAGAGGGCGATGCCCTGATCGGTGCCTGCCAAAGCATAGGGGGCGCCGGATCCGTAGTGCGCATGCGCGCCTGCGGGAGTCACGGCCGGTCCCGTGGTAAATCCCACGTCTCCGTTGATCGTCGTTCCCGCGGATGTGTTGGTGAAGGTACTCGCGAGAACACCGTAGGTTGCCGCTGCTCCGAGCGAGGGCGTCGTTGCCGCCTGCGCCGCAGGGACGAAGGGTGCCGCCATCGAAACGATCAGGAGCAAGGGCAGGAGTTTCAACCGCGGGGAACTCGATTGGGCCGGGATCCTCAGGGCAGAAGGGAGACTGAACATGTGTGGGTGGAGAAAGAAGGTATATCATAATCCTTATTTGAGAAATAGCAAGCAGCTGATGGGGTTTCGCTGCTGCCAAGAGCCGGTGCCGGGGGGGGACGCCACGACCGTCCTTCGTGGTTCGTCGGGCTCACCATGACATGGCTCACCATGATGTATCTTGTTTCTTCCAAAAAAGGGAAGGGAGGGAAGGGGGAGGGAGAGAGTGGTTTGGAGGGAGAGGAAACAATGTCATCCTGAGCCTGTCGAAGGGCGGACAAGGTTCCCTCTCCCTCCAAGGAAGGAAAAAGTACCAATAACCAAGCAGAAGCATCCGAGCGGAGGTGCCCTTCCCCTTTAATCAAATCTTAAGCCCCCTTATCCTCCCCCTCGCTTCAGCCTCTTCTATTCTCCGCTATGCTGCACTCCATGCAGAGAAGGGGACGCCGATGCTGCGGATGCATGGCACTCATAGGCGTATTGCTCCTTCAGAGCGCACACGCAGTCGCCACGAGCCCTCCGCCTTTTCCCGATATGGCGAAATCGTGGTACGGCTACCAGGAGAGTGTCACGTATCTGAAAGACAAAGGTTCCATCGGCGGGTACCCCGACGGACTCTTCCATCCCAGAGAAACAGTCAACCGCGCGGAATTCCTCAAGCTCGTTTTCCGCTCCAAAGGCGCTGCCGAACCGGTTACGGAGAATTGTTTCGCCGATGTCCCTGCCGATGCGTGGTACGCGCCGTTCGTGTGCGCGGCCAAGCGGCGGGGGATGGTGAGCGGGTATAAGGTAGGATCGCGCGCGCTCTTCCGGCCGGAGCAGCCGATCATCTTCGCCGAGGCCATCAAGATGGCGGTGCTTGCGTACGGAAACGCCGTCACCGAGGGGCGGGGAGAGGAGTGGTACAAGCCGTACGTCGATGTCCTCGATAGCCGGAAGATTCTCGCGAGCTGGTCGTATGTTCCGTGGGACCCCATCACGCGCGAGCGCGCCGCCGATCTGATCGCCCGGTTCGTGCGGCACGATGAAGACCGCGTGATCCCCAACCTCTCGCCCGGGTGCGGGAAAACCGAGCGCAGTCCTTCGCTCGTCCTCTCCGTCGGGGGGCGGGAGCGCACGTACCTGCTCACCCAAGCGCGCAACGCGAGTGCCGGTACCCCTTCGCCGCTCATCGTCGCCTTCCACGGCCGCACCAACAGCAATGCGCAAGTGCGGGAGTACTTCGGCCTGGATCGTGCGGCATCCGCGTATTTCATCGCCTACCCGGACGGCGTCTTAAGCGGGAACGGAAGCTACTCCTGGTCGGACCCGGGGGATCCGGCGCAGGAGCTGCGGGATTTCGCGGAATTCGATGCCATCGTGCGGGAAATCGCCGAGAGCGCGTGCATCGACATGGATCGCATTTTCGTGGTGGGCCATTCGCTCGGCGCGTGGTTCGCCAATGCCGTCGCGTGCGCGCGCGGAGGTATTGTGCGCGGTTCCGCCACCGTCGGCGGTTCCACGACGATGCAGAACTGCACGGGGCCTTCCGCCGCGATGATCATCAACAATCCGAAAGATGCCCTCTCGTCGCAGGTGACTGCGGAAGCGATGCGCGATATCCGTCTGGAAGAAAATGCGTGCACCACGACGACGCGGCGTGCGGATCCCGCATCTCTCTCGTGCGTGCAGTATGCCGGTTGCATCCGGGATCCCGTCGTCTTCTGCCCGCATACCATCGATACCGATCATCGCGGGGCGTACTACCCGCACGTGTGGCCACCGGGCACCGCGGAAGCGATGGTGAAGTTCTTCGGAGGGCTGTAGGACTTACGTTGCATGTACTGCTGCCAAGAGCGTGTCGACCCTTCGACTACGCTCAGGGTGACACGCATGAAGGACTCAGGACAGGCTCTGGCGCGCCAGCCCACCAAACATCAATTAACAAATCGCAACACACTCGGCGCCCTGCGAGCCGCCGTGGTACGACGTGGTGAGACAAGTAGACATCAAATGCAATGGGCCACAAATGTGTCAGTCTGAGCGTAGTCGAAGACTCGACACATTTGTGGCTTGGCGGCGTATCGACCCTTCGACTCCGCTCAGGGTGACACGCCTTTGGTGCTATTCACCCACAATGGCACAAGCGCCGAAACCTTTTTGGCGCCACCTTTTTCAGTTATGAAAAAGGTGGCAGAGGGCGGTTCAAGAAGGTGCCCCTTCCCTTTAACCAACTCTTAACCCCCCCCCCTTCATTTTTCGAGGAACGAAATGCACTTTACAAGCAGGTGTACACCTGTACACTCTCACTATGAATTTCTTGAAGGACGAAAATCGTGCGTGTACAATACAAGTATTCCTCCCCACGGGTTTCCCCCGTGGCCCCCGGGCGGCTCGAGCCCCCGGGATTTTTTGTATGTTCTCATGTCACAACGCGTAATCGCTTTCATCGACGGCTTCAATCTCTATCACGCGCTTGATCTGTACGTGAAGTACCGGGTCCCCGGCTCCGAGGGGATGGAGATGAGAATGCCTTACCACCAATATAAATGGCTGGATTTGAAGAAACTTTGCCAGTGTTTTCTCACGAAAGGAGAGGAACTGGTTACCGCGTACTATTTCACCGCCCTTGCCACGTGGTCACCCGAGAAAATGGAACGCCACACACGATATATGAGAGCCTTGGAATGGACGGGGGTGAAGGTCGTGCATGGGGCATTCAGGGAAAAAGAGGTGTACTGCACCCATTGCAAAACGACCTTCGTCAAACACGAGGAGAAGCGCACGGACGTCAATATCGCTATCCATCTCCTTGGCCTCGCTCAAGCGAATGCGTATGACCGAGCCCTTCTTATGACCGGTGACAGCGACCTGATCCCCGCAGTGGAATGGGTGCGTGCGCAGTATCCTCAGAAGCGCATCAGTGTCATCGTGCCCATTGCCCGACCCGTGACGAAGCACCTGCGTCTCGTGGCGAACGACCATGCAAAGATCAAAGAAGATCACTTGCGAAGGTGCCAGCTTCCTTCGACGATTATGCTTGAGAACGGTCAAGAGGTTATTTCGCCCTATTCATGAAACGAGAGGGAGTACCCTTCGGACGGGACCTTAGGTGTGCCCTCTCATCGTGATGGAATCATCATCCTGCGGCCAGAGAACCAAATCAATGAGAAATTCGAGAGAGAATCCGCAAGAGAGTTATGCGCGAAGGGCTCAGGATGACACAATGGAAGGTTTTATCATGCATCACTCATTCTCCTTCAAGTTCTCCCGCAGAAAAGCAGTCGTCCGTCGCATGAAGTCTTCCCATTGCGAGATGAATTCGTGTTTCTCGCCTTCGTAGGTGACGAAGGTGACATCCTTGCCCAGCTCTCTGAGCTTCGCATCCAGGAATGTCGCCCACTCCGGCGGGACGTCTGCGTCCGCCGTGCCCTGGAAGAGGAGGATCGGTGCGGTGATAGCGCGCAGGAATGTGAGGGAGGAGAGCGCATCCCAGGCTTCCGGATGCTCAGAGCGCGTGCCGAGCGCCTCCAGCGTGCGATCCTCTTGATCGCGCTCGGAGCGCCAGCGCGTGAAATTTTCCCATGCGTCGGCGTGTACGGGGGCGTAGAGCACGAAGGCGCTCACGAGGTCCGGTCGTGCAGTGGCGATATTCAGCGAGACCCCTCCGCCGAGCGAGTGGCCCAGCATGCCGACCCGCCGCGCATCCACCTGCGGCAGGCGTGCTTCGCGTACCGCAAGGATCGCGTTGGCGCTGTCCATGCTGTACTCAAGTCCGGCGTCGTAGACTTCCCGCACGTCGGGACTGGGATCCGATCCGGCATGTCCGCGGTAGTCGGGATGGAGCACGGCGAAGCCGTGGCGTGCCAGATAGTCCTGCTCGCGCTTGAGTCCCCGGCCTTGCGTGTAGACGGCGGGGGCGATGTAGCCGTGATTAAGCACGACGAGCGGGAACGGGCCCTCGCCCTTGGGGATGTTCATGATGCCGCTCAAGAGCAGCCCATTGCTCCGGTACGTGATGGCGTAGCGCGTGTAGGCGGCATTGGTTGCGAGGATGTCCCCGAGCGTGAAGCCGGTCCCCGCGAGGCGCATCGCGCCGAAGTGCCGGATCGAGAGCTCCGATGGTACTTGCTCGAGGGCGGGTTCTTCCACTTGCAGAGCGCCGCTGCCGGAGGTCCCGTCCTTGCCCGCGAGGTTTTGCGAGGCGGGGGAACAGGCGGTCAGGAGCAGGAGGCCGAGGGTGAAGCCGAAGAGCCGGGTCATGCACGCATGCTAGAGCGACCTCTGGAACTCTTCCACTCCCTTGAGCCCGTGCCCGGATACGGTGAGCAGGCATCGATCGTTTCGTCGCAGCCAGGAAGCCCAAGTGTCATGGTTCGTGGTTCGACTACGCTCACCATGACACGAGCTCACCATGGCACGCTTCCCTAGGCATGAAGGGAAGGCTCCCTTTTCATTTCTCTGAACAGCATGTGATACACTATTCAAATGAAGAAAAACGCCCGCTCTTCCAGGAAATCCGTGAGTGCCGCTGTTTTGGCTGCCGCGGGAGTTGCCTCCATCGTGATGGGCATCGTCACGGTGGTTCTCGAAGAGCATGGCATCTCTGCCGGCCGTCTCGCGCAGGTCGCCGGGAAGTGCGGCGCAGCACAGGCATCGGACACCTTCATCAAGACGTACCGCATGCGCGATCGCGCCGAAGGATACGGCGTCCTGTCCCTGAAAGACGGCGGATACCTTCTCACGGGCGATACCACCTATAGTTCCGGGATGGGCGTATGGAATGCGTTCGTCGTCCGGACCGACGCGAAGGGGGCGGCTCTCTGGAGCCGTCAATTCGGCAGCATGAGCGCGGCGCAGGGCGTGCTGACGGAAACGAAGCGCCTCTCCGTAGAGACGAGTGACGGCAATCTCGTCGTCGCGGGAGATATCATCGATTTCTACGACGCGGCGTACGAGGACAGGAAGGAGGGTTGGGGGGATGTGATGGTGACGAAGCTGGACGGCGACGGGAACAGGATATGGTCGACGATGGTCGGCGACTACAGCATGGATTTCCCGCAGAGGATGTGGGCGGCGTCCGACGGAGGCGTCATCCTCCTCGCCAAACTCAAGGAGATGGGTCACGGCTCGGACATCGCGGACTTCGACGCCGTGCCGGGCTACAGCGCCGTCATCAAGTTTGACGGGAAAGGGAAGGTGCAGTGGAGCAGGAAGATGGATTGGGTCGCAACCGATATGGAGGCGTTGGCCGACGGCGGCTTCATCGCGGTGGCCGACGTCGCTGCCGCGGATGTTCCGATGGGCAAACTGCCGGCCATCATCCGATTGGACAACACAGCGAAAGTTCTGTGGTCCAAGAGCATCGAAACGACGCCGATGGAGATCCCTTCGGTGACCGGGACCACCTCCGACGATCTGAAAATCGGCATGAAGCAATTCCGTCTGTCCGGCGGCGATTTCCGCTCGGTGAAACAAGCGCCGGACGGAGGGTTCATCGCGTTCGGGCGCTACTTCAATGCCGCTCAGTTCATTGGCGGCGGAGCGAGCGTCCAGAGCCTCATCGATGCCATCCCCACGGTGGCGGTGAAGGTGAACGCCCAGGGGAAGTACCAGTGGGCCAGGAGCGTGAAGACGACCGGCGGCACGCTCGACACGGATCTCCATGTCGCGAAGACGAATGACGGGGGATTTGTCATTGCCCGCAATGTGATGCGGAAAGCCGGGTCGTTGAAGGATATGGTGAGCACGGTGGAGCTCGTCAAAGTGAACGCGAATGCGGATCCGCAGTGGGGCAAAAAAATCGACATCGAACGGAATACGGCCGGCTACGATATCCGCCCGGCGAGAGACGGAGGCGTCGTCGTTTCGGGCAGGGTCGTCACGACCGAACAGCATATGATCATGGGCAGCCTGGAGCCGTACGAGGAAGCGCTCCTCGTCAAAGCCGATATCAATGGAAATGTCAGCGGCGCGGGCGTCGTGACCGATGGCGCGCAGGCGATCGCAGGGGACGTAAGCTCCTATCTGATCATGCAGAACATGACGGTGCGCACGGAGGATCTGAAGTTGCCGATCAATAAGAGCGTCGGTTCGGACGTATCGGATATCGAGGACAAGCAGCGAACGATCGTTGCGTACGCCCATGCGAGCGTGAAGCCCGTCTGTTCCTCTCTGAAGGCCGGCGGATCGGGGGCGCCGTCGGCGGCGGCGGGGCAGGATGCGCAGCCCCAGGCCAAGGGCTGGCCGCAGATCAGCTTCGAGAGCGCCGCTGAGGCGAAGATCGAGACCGAGAAGAGCCGGACGATTCACGCGGAGCTCCTCCCGATTCTCAAGAAGGTGTACGCCGATCAGGTGAAGATGATCGACAATACGAGTGGTCTGTGGCTCACGTACTCGTTCCCGCGTCAGGCGACCGTCGCCGACCGGGAAGCGGTGCAGAAGGCGTACGAGAAGCTTGGCTACAAGGTGGACGAGTCTGAAGGGGGGCATCTCACCGTCTCCAAGGTCGGCCTGTCCCTGCGCATGACGTTCTCGATCAACAATGCCATGAAGGGGAAACTGGAGGTGATGTGGTGAGGGATGGGACTGGTGGACGATTTCAGAAAGATCCGTTGTATCAGCGTCGTTGGATGTTCCATGACTTCCGTGCGCGCAGGAGGACATCGGTCAGCGTGAACTCGTAGAACCGCTTCTCATCCGTGATGGCGGATTTTTTCGCAAGCCAGTCGTTCCAATCGGCATTATGAAGACTCTCTTCCCCGGCGAGATCGTACACATCGCCGGACAGCATCCGCAGCTCAAGCATGTCTATCCTTGAATCAGCGCGCCTTGCGAGCGCACGATTGGCGCGAAAGATCATTTGTTCAACCGGCAAGATCGTCGCAACCGCGTACATCCAAATGAATGCGATAACGAGATAGCGAAGGATGTCAGTTTTGCCGGATTGAAACAATGCCGTGATGAGACGGACAAAGAGAAAAACGGCAAAGACCACCGTGTACGCCGCGAAAAACTTCTCGTAACTGAAACCATAGTAAAACACGTACATGCCCATGCGTTTCGCTGCAGAAAGAAGCAGGAACAGCGACGCAAACATGAACGCAATGAGCATGGTCTGAACCGGTTTGGATGTGCGGCGATAGTACAGAAGGAAGAGAAGGACGTTGATGCCGCTTAAGAAGAAGAGTTGCCAGAAACCGCTCTTCACCAGCTGTTCGGTATCCAGAAATTGTTGCGGGAGCTCATAGACCCACAGCGTCTGCAGTTGCGTGAAAAGGAAGAGAACATAGAGCAGGAGGATGCCGCCCAGCACGATGCCGGACACGACGGCATCCATGTGTTTCATGTCCGTGTGCCCGGAAAACTCCTCCTCTTTCGTCCACTGGATCAGCCCCGCAAGGATCAGCAATGACAGGACGATGAAGACGACGATCTTCATGATCGTATCGAATGCGATGATGGCGATAACGGCGCGATAGAAATCCTGCATCATGTTCGCGAATGCGGAGTCGGCGCCGGAGAGAAGGGGGATGAAAAGGATCGATGCCGCGGCGGCGAAAATCCCGCATCCGAGCGCAATCCGTTTCACAAGATCCGATCGCCTCTCTCCGCCCGGAATCACGGCACAGACGACCAGAGATACGGCATGCTGCCCCTGACCGACGATCCCCAGTCCGCGCTCCAATAGCCGCTTCACCCAGAGGAGGTTCCAGACGACCGTCTGATGCTGCCGGGTCGATGTCATGATCCAGTACGATGCGAACAGGATCGGCAGCACCGCCATGTTGACAGCCTTCACGTATGGATTTTCGTACAGGGAATAGCTGAGAGCGACCAAGAGAAGCGGAATGAACCACACGAGCTCGCGTCTGGTGATGCTCCTTCGTTGCGCATGCGCGTACAGCATGATCATGCATGCGACGAAGAATGTGAGGTTCCACCCGAGCGCATCCACTCCCTTGCTCCATATCCCCCACAGAGTGACCACCCAATACAGCGCCAGCAAAAACGCCGCGTACACGGTACTACGTTTCGTAAGGTGCGTGAGCATAGGGAGGAATGATAGTGGAAGATGCCTATCTTTCCAGTCATTCATCCAAGAGATTGTTGATGAGTCCGTGGGCTGCTTCAGTCCTTACTATTGGTGGCTGGGCGGAACGGTCGCGAACTTTTTTTGTTGAGTCCCAGACAAGGGTTTTGAAGGTTGGAATTTAGAAATGAGAGGGCAAGACGGTCCAGGTTATTCAGCTTGACCCCTTTGCCTAAAGCATCCGTGAGAATCAGAAATGACTTTCCCATCATTTACTTCAAATTTTTCATTTATGAATGAACCAGAATCACTCAATGATATTAGACTTGGGGTCGAATCCATTCTTTCCCCACTCGTAAATACCAATGCAATTGGAATTGGCCGTTGAAGATTTTCTAATGCGATCTTAAAAGCGCCAATCTTATTAACCTCAGGTGCATAGATCAAAAGGTTCGGAACTATTGACTTTTGTGATTCTAATGTAAAAAATTTCCCGTCCGCTGTTTTCCAAAGCGGATCGGCTTGTACGATTTCCGTATTTTGACAAAAAGAGATTGCTGCAACCCACGCGCTTGAAATGAAATCACCGTGATTTTTAGCCTTAAAATAAACATCAAATGGTTTGTCACGTTCTAAAGCTATTGTCTCTGGAGATTCCATCTGTATTTCGATCGCAGATTTAGCATTCAAATCCTTTAATTGTTGATAAGACAAAATCAGAGTTGGGATTCCGATTAGGATTCCGATTATTGTAGCAATTGATGAAATCGTAGAAAGATCTTCCTTTGTACACATAGAGCTATTTTAGCAAAGTATTGGCTTTTTAGGTATAAATATGCACCACGGTCGCGTGCACATGTTGGCTATTGTAATAGTAGCACTCTCTTCTTCAGGATTGCTGCGCCTGATCCGGTTTTTAAGTATTGCTCAAGTGAGCGCGCCTGCTCCTGAGTCTTGACAGCTATGTAAGCTTCCAGAGTGATAGGCAATCTCTTGGATGTTGAAATACATTCTCCATGTTCATGCTGTTCCAGACGACGCTGAAGATTATTGGTGGAACCAACATACGTGTTGCCATCTTTGTTGCTTCTGAGAACGTAAACATACCACATGGCAGATCAGTGTAGCCCCCCTGCGCTCGACTCGCTACGCTCATCGAGCTTCGGGGGACAACCTGCGCGACATACATCAAAAACAAGCGGGTATTTTGGCCCGCCAACCGAAGCGCCGGAGCGCGCAGGTTGGCTGCAATTGCTGAACAAAATTCGAACCGACCTTCGCTAAAGCTACGGCCGGCAGGCGGAATTGAGCTGAACGACCGGCGGCGGCCGCAAAACTTCGCGCGCCCGGCCGCCGCCGCACTACCGAACGGCTGGCCGTTTCCAGGCGATTTCCAGCTGCTCTCAAACGGGTGGCACATGAAGAATCTCTGGATTATATTCGGGAATTCCCAGATAATCTCGACGATGCCCCCGTCTATCGAGCGTTCGCGCAAACTCTCTCTCTCTCTCTCTCTCTCTCTCTCTCTCTGCTCGAAGGGGTTCTTTTCTTGACGCTAGGACTCATCGTATCGATTCTCACACCACCCATCTCGGTCCCACATGTTGCCGCGACGGGAGATTTGATCGCCACCACTAACACTAAGGAGACGAACAGGATCAAACCCATTCTCGAACGTATGGAGCAAAGGAGGCTTTGGAGACTCAACGCACTCAAGCTAATGCGTGAACGCGTGGAGCAAAGAAAACAAAGGAGGCTGACGCACATGAGAACCACAGGCACAACGACAACGCCTCCGGCGACGACCGTGACTTCCTCTGCCACACCTACAACCCACTCCGCAAACGCTACTCCTATCGCATCGCGCAGGCGCGGAGGCGGCGGTTCTGGCAACCAGACGAGCTCGACTGCGTCTACAGCGGCAACGGACAATACCGCACCGGTCATTTCATCCATCTCCTCTGGCACGCCTGGTGCAACGTCAGTCACCATTACCTGGACAACGGACGAGAGTGCGGATTCGCAGATCGACTACGGCGCCACAAGCGCGTATGGCACGACGACGACGCTCGATTCCACGCTCACCACTTCCCACTCGGTCACGATCAGCGGGCTGACCGCGGAAACGCTCTACCATTTCAGAGTGCGTTCGACGGATGCAAGTGGGAATCTGGCCGTTTCGGCCGATCAAAACGTCACCACTGCTGAGTACTATGGAGCATCGACGGCTGCGGGTGCAGGCTACGACACGTATGCGAGCGTGCTCAGCCTCACGGCGAGTGGAGACGATCTGCTCATTCGTGATGCCGCTACGCCTGCAAATAACTACAGCGGAACACCCTACAATAAATTCAATGAAGCATCCGGTCCCAAGCGTATCTTCGATGCAGCCGGGCTACTGAGCGAGCAGAACTACCTGTTCCGGAGCATTCCCAAGGAGACGTTCTTCAACGTCCCTGACGGATTAGGCGGTGATGTCGGCGAAGGATTCACCATTACCGGCCTTGCCTACGATGGCGAGAATCTGTGGGCAGGCAACGACGGTATCGCTCAAGACGGCGGTCTTGTAAGCCATCCGTCAGTCGTCAAAATGACGCTTGCGGGCGTGAAGATCGCCGAATACAGCATGGAAACCATCTACGATAGCGATGGCAGCGTACAGGGAGTTACGTACGATACGAGCGATGATACGGTCTGGATTGCCGACAATGGGGGTGGCGCAGTGCGTCATATGACAAATGCGGGGGTGGACATTGGCGACGGGTTTTCGCTCGCCGCCGTGAATGGCCTGACCTACGACAGCACGCGCGATCGACTGTGGGTTCTTGTCGGCGACATCCTGACGCGTCGGCAGAAGAACGGCACGGTCGATTACACCCATGATCTCGGCATCGGTCTTTGGGATCAACTTCACTACGACGCTGACCGTGACTATCTCTGGGTGACGGAAGGTGACAACGGCGATGCGGGGCAACTTCATGCTTTCGATATTGCTTCGGAAACAATCGTCGGTGTTGCAACCGTTTCGGATGTGACTGCCATTGAGGGGATGACCATTATTGATGGTGATTTCTACGTCGCCCATGATGGTTATCGTCATGCCGCTGCTGTTATTCAAAATAATCAGGTTCAAATATATCCGGCGGTCAAAGGAGCTGCGAATGTCGCGTGGGCAATTGATCATGACCCACTGAACGCCAATGCCTTATTGGGGTATTTGATCGAGCCCGCGTTCAGCCGTATCAGTTCATATCCTACGCAAATCAATCAACCGCAGTGGACTAAGTCAAATGTCTCTGTTTCGGCCGATGCGGTTGTTAGTCCGACCGGGGAGCAGAACGCAGAGACGATTACTGCTACGATCGGAACTGGTGCTCGCTACTTCAATACTGGCGGCTCGACCCTCACAGTAGCTGGAACGAAATTCGCAACAGAGGTGTTTGTGAAGGCTGGAACACACCCATACGTGTGGCTCGGTGATCGTGGGGATACGGGTGGAATCCATTCGGCGTCATTTAATTTGAATACTGGCACGGTGATTGGCCAGTCCAATGCCACTGGCACAATCTATTCCATAGGTAACGGGTGGTACGTCGTGTCGCTGAATTACACTCATAACAGCACTGCGTCTGTTGCTGTGGATATTGCCTTCGGAGCGGCCACGCATTCCACTGATCGACCATCCGCGACCTACGTTGGCACAGAAACCCTGAATGTTTTCTACGGCGGGCTCGGAGCCCAACCGTTTGTAAGCAGTCCTATCTTCTCTTCTGATGCAAACGAGACACGTGCTGCAGATGTGCCAGTGCTTGCCACAAGTGAGTTTGATTTGTCGACTACGGAAAGCAATACCTTCATCTGGCAAGTCCGTACGGCACGCGGGAGCGGCTCGCAGGTTCTGTTCCAGATAGATGACGGAACGTCCAATGAGCGGTACCGCATCGTGCGTGATACCCATAACAAGGTGCATTTCGTCGTCACTGATGGAGGCGTGGATCAGTGCGATCTCAATTTCGGAATCGTCGGGAACAATACGGCTTTCAAGATTGCTGTGCGAGCGACAGAAGATGATTGCACAGGCAGCTTGGATGGCGCTGCAGTCGTCACGGCAGCGGGTGGCACACTACCCACGGTGACGACACTCCGTGTCGGCCATAGCAATGCTGGTGAGCAGTGGACGTCTACGGTTTATGCGGGTGCCATCATTTCGGATGGGCTGACTGATGCTGCACTGCAAACTGCGGCAACCCAGTAGTTTGTCCTTCCGTAGCCCGAAGAGCGAAGAAGGGTTGCGCTGGCGCAGGAGTTGCTACATCAGTGATACACCCGATCATCAGGTAATGGTAGGATGATCGTGATATGAAATTCTTTCTTTCAAAATCGAAAAAATGTGTGTGCGGTAAGAATCCTGTTCGAGCCGATCTTTTTGTCCGGTTCTTTTGCGGTTTTCTTGAAACGGCCAGCCGTTCGGTAGTGCGGCGGCGGCCGGGCGCGCGAAGTTTTGCGGCCGCCGCCGGTCGTTCAGCTCAATTCCGCCTGCCGGCCGTAGCTTTAGCGAAGGTCGGTTCGAATTTTGTTCAGCAATTGCAGCCAATCGGAACACTTTTGTCGCTGGCGCAGCGCGCGCCAGCCTTTTTGCGCTTCCCACCGCACCGACCTTCCTTGCCGCGTGCCGATGCACGCGCCGCACACACATTTTTTCGATTTTTTCCATACGCACTTGTATGAAGTACTTCATCTACACACGTAAATCGTCAGAGTCCGAGGATCGGCAGATCCTCTCAATCGAGGCGCAGCTCCGGGAGCTAAAGGACCTTGCAGAAAAAGAGCAGCTGGAAATCGCGGCTTCCTTCGAGGAAGCCAAAACCGCAAAAGAACCGGGGCGAACCGTGTTCGCCGAAATGTTGGCACGGATCGAGAAAGGAGAGGCACAGGGCATTTTGTCGTGGCACCCTGACCGCCTTGCGCGTAATAGTGTTGATGGAGGACGCATCATCTATCTGCTGGACACGGGAGCGCTCAAGAACCTCAAGTTCTGCAGCTTCTGGTTCGAGAGTACGCCGCAGGGAAAGTTCATGCTCAATATCGCCTTCGGGCAGAGCAAGTACTACGTGGATAACTTGAGCGAGAACGTGAAGCGCGGGATTCGCCAGAAGCTGCACCGTGGCGAATGGCCAGCACTTGCACCTATCGGCTACGTGAACGATCTGAAAACGAAACGAATCGCAGTTGATCCGGAGCGTGCGCCGCTCGTTCGGCAGGCGTTCATATTCTTTGCGACGGGCGCGCACTCGCTGCGGACATTGCGAGTGGAACTCAAGAATGCCGGACTGCGTAGCCACAAGGGCAATGTGCTCTCCGTGTCCAGTTTGCAGCGGTTGCTGGGCAATCCCGTCTACTACGGAATGATTGCGCGCAAGGGTGAACTCTTCGAGGGTTCGCACGAGCCGATCATCAGCAAGCACCTGTTTGACGATGTACAGGCAGTGATCGCGGGGAGGACGCGGAGGAGGAGGAGGCGAAAGCACGAGTACCTCTTCTCGGAACTGATGACGTGCGGACAATGTACCTGCGCGATCACAGCCGAGCGACAGAAGAGGCACATCTACTATCGCTGCACCAAGAAGAAGGGAAAGTGTGACGAAAAGTATCTGCGCGAGGAAACACTCCTGGAACAGGTGCGCAGAATCGTCGAACAGGTGACGCTGCCCGAGAGCTGGGCGCAGAATATGCTCGCAGAACTCGATAGGGAAAAGGGGCACAACGTCTCCGATTCCCGGGCAGCGGTTCGTTGTCTCGTACAGGAGAAATCAGAAATCGAAGCGAAGCTCGGAAAGCTGCTCGATCTCCATTTGGATGGTGGCATTGAGCGAGATACCTACGTGCAGAAGAAGAATGCGCTACTCAATCGCAAGCTGGATATCGAGCAGAAGATCAGAGACAGCGAACAGAAAGGAGATGATCGGCTCGAACCGGTCAGGGAATTGGTACTCGCAAGTCAACAAGCCAAAAAATACCAGTCGGATTCACACAGGCAGGAAGTGCCAACATTTCTCAAAAAGATCGGCTCGAACTGGGTTCTGCAAGGAAGGTCGGTGCGGTGGGAAGCGCAAAAAGGCTGGCGCGCGCTGCGCCAGCGACAAAAGTGTTCCGATTGGCTGGGGAGGAGGGATTCGAACCCCCGAATGCCTGCTCCAGAGGCAGGTGCCTTACCACTTGGCGACTCCCCAATGACCAGCGCCCATGGTAGCGAAAAGATCCGGAGGTTGCACAAGAAGGAATGAAGATTCTTCCAGCCGCCCCTTGCGCGGTTCATCGCAGCAGCACTTTCCCGTTTTGCAGGAGGAGGCCGATGGACTTGCCGTCTTTCGTCGAGACGGTGCGGCCTTCGATGGCGACCTGCTCCGGCCGGAAGGTGAGCTGGCCCAGGAGACCCACGAGCGTGTAGTGCGGATCATGTTCCACCTGCGCGTTGCCGTTTCCGATGTATCCCTTTCCGTCGGAGGCGATGCCGATGAACTCGTCGCCGGATCGATACCTGCGCACCTTGCCCGTTTCCACGTTCATGCCTACGAGCGATCCGATGGGAACAAACTCTTCATTGTCGAAGTACTCGGCGTAGTCGGCGCCGTCCGTCAGGTAGCCGTTCTTGGAGTTGATTTTTTCCGTCGTGTGCTGCACATCGAGCACATAACCCGGTGCCGTCGTCCCGATGCCCACTCTTCCGGTTGTCTGATCCGTAAAGATGAGCGGAGCCGCCCCCGTCCCCGTCACCTGCAGGGACTTACCCGACATAGTGCCGGTGACCTCGAGCTTGGTTTCGGGAGCTTCGGTTCCTACTCCCACGTTGCCCATGAGACGGATCGGGCCGCTCAGGGGCGCGTTGACCTGCGTGTAGTGCTGCATGCGTGGGCTGTCGTATCCGGTGATGATGGTATTTCCACGAATCTGATCTCCAAGCGTCCAGGCTGTCAGGTCTTCCCCGACAACATGTTTGAAGTACGGTTGATAGGGGCCGCCGTAATCCAGTGTGAGAGTGGGGTTGGCCACACCGAATAATTTTGCACTACCCACCACTTCCAGCGTGGTGCTTGGTGCCGTCGTCCCGATGCCCACGCGCCCCGTTGTCTGATCTGCAAAGATCAGCGGCGTCGCCCCCGTCCCCGTCACTTGCAGCGAGCGGCCGGACATCGACCCCACTACTTCGAGCTTGTTCTCCGGTGCGGTGGTGCCGATGCCGACGTTGCCCGTTGTCGTGGCAAGGTTAGCCGCGCCGGTGATCTTGAGTGCCGTACCGCTCATTCCTCCCGCCACATCTAATTTCGTCCCCGGGCTCGTCGTCGTTCCGATGCCTACGTTGCCACCTCCATATCCTATTAACACATTCTGATTATAATTGCTATTAAGCCATAGTGGCCCATCAATAACACTAATATCATCAGCCCTATAAAATCTGGCCGCTGGAACCGTAGCAGCACCAATTTGCATTGTCTTAGCATTGTTCTCATAAGTTCCGTAAACATGCAAAGGAGCTTCTGGGCTCGCCGTCCCGATGCCCACTCTCTTGTTCGTCGCGTCATAGACGAGTCCCTTGGTATCTACGATAAGGGTATTGCCCGTCGCTGTCCCCGGCCTTGGCGCGATGACGAGTGCGCCGGAGGTGGAGAGTCCGTTCTGGCCAAAGAAGGAATACCCCGAGGCGGTGCCGCTGATTTCAAGCTTGGTTTCGGGCGCGGTGGTGCCGATGCCGACATTGCCGTCGACATCTAGTACCATCTTCTCCGTTATATTCCCCGCTCCAGTTGCCCATCGAAACTCATTTCCCTGAAAATAGAGTGGTTTGAATGCGGCACCGGGAACAATTGACGTAATCCGCGATTTTAGATTTGTGGTATCATATGAAAGATATAAACCTGCGTTGTTAGAATTACTCGCCCAAGAAGTTGGGCCAGTTATGGCATCAATTGAACCGCCAAATAGTGAATTTCCGCCAGTTACTTCAAGCTTTTCCCCCGGGCTCGTTGTCCCGATGCCGACTTTTCCATCTTTTAATGTCAATGTGTCTGTTCCTCCTCCGTATGTCGATAGAGTCATCCTGACTGTCGGACCTGTATCCATTGTATAAATTCTTCCGACTTCTGTGGGTGTCGGGGTTTCGCCTTCCGTAAACTTAATTTGCATTCCAGCACCAGCTGTGCCACCTGAGGTATGCAATCTCAGAAATTCTGCGTCTGTTGCTCCGGCTGCTTGATAAATTTCCAATGGTACTCCGGGGCTGGCCGTTCCAATTCCCACTCGTCCCGTCGTCTGATCCGTATAGATCAGCGGTGCCGCTCCCGTTCCCGTCACTTGCAGCGAGCGGCCGGACATCGACCCTGCCACCTCGAGTTTGTTCTCCGGCGAAGTCGTGCCGATGCCGACGTTGCCGGAGGAATCGATTACACCCGTTGTCCATTGTAACGTCTTGGCTGCACGAAGTTTCGTGTTATCAGCCAATTCGACAACGTGCGTGCTTTCCGTGGTTGTACTGCCCCCCAACACCAACGGACTCCCAGTACCCTCAGTATAAGGGTTCAAATACATCCCACCTCCGGCTCCACCGGCCGTAAGATTCCCTGAGTCAATTTGTAATTGCCTGGAGGCGTGGATATTCATCACACTGGCCACGCCAGTATTGATATAACTGTATCCCGGATATGTTGGATTTTGAATCTGATCGACATACAGAATATTCCCAGCCCTCACCCGTGCACTTCCTGCTATATCCAATGGATACGTAGGCGTCGCCGTCCCGATGCCGACGTTGCCCGTAGTGGAGTCTGCGAAGAACAGCGGTGTCGCTCCCGTCCCTGTCACCTGCAGCGAGCGGCCGGACATCGACCCCGCCACTTCGAGCTTGTTCTCCGGTGACGCAGTGCCGATGCCGACGTTGCCACTGATGATTGCTCCGTTTGCCGGAGGAGTGCCGTACGGGGTCGCCGTTCCCGCTGCGCCGACTGCAAGTCCGCCAGCATTTGCCGTAGCCAGATTACCCGAAACATCGATCACGGAAAGATTGGAACCGTTTCCGAGTCCGACACCTGCGGATCCGACGTTATTGTTGTTGAATGTCAACGAAGTGCCCAGCAACGTTGAATAGGACAAATTGCTCGACCAGAGAGAAATCTTGGCGGAATTATTGTCGTGCCCGTTCCACGGGAAGATCTGAATGGATCTTCCTGTCGGACTGTTCGTCCCGGTCAGTGTCAGATCGCCGTGTGGTGTGATCGCTCCTACCATCGTCCCATCGCTCGCCCTCCACTCTTGCAGGTCGGCCGTTTGAGATGCAGCGCCTTTGATGATCAAGCCCGTTTCCGTCGCAGAAGGGACGATGAGATCCAGTAAGGCCTTCGGCGTAGTGGTCCCGATCCCCACTCTTCCGTTACTCACATCCGTGTAAATCAACGGTGTCGCTCCCGTTCCAGTCACCTGCAGAGATTTGCCGGACATAGTCCCTAGAGTTTCGAGATCGCCGCCGATTCTGACGTCATGACTGAATTCGAAGCGGCTATTCGCCGCCGAGAAGGTGAGCGTCTCATTGAGGAGGTTATTGCCAAACGTGAGCACTGCATCGCGTTCTTCACTATCGGCGTTGATGGTCAGGTTCCCGTTGAGCGCGAGAGCCGCGCCCGAGGAAAGGAAGGGGATAGCGCCGCTTCCCGTGCCCGCGTGGTGCTGATCCAGGAGATCGGCATTGCGGGCGAAGGGCAGCGAGAGGAGGGAGGAGCGGTCGACGGCCGTATCATCCGTATCGGCATCGAGCAGATCGTAGGTGGAGTCTGCGGCGCCGGATGCCTTCGCATCCACCTGCAGGTAGAGACTGGTAAGCGTGGAGGCGGACATGGTGCTGAAGTCCGGCAGGGCATGGACAGAGCCGAGCTCGACCGAGAAGGAGCCGTCGCTTTCCGGCGTGAGAGTGTGTTCCTCCGACCAGTTCACGTAGTTCGCCGCCGACGTATTGATCGAACCGGTGGCCGTGAGGTCGCCGGACGCGAAATCCGCGCTCTTCCACTGGCTGAAGCGGATGGTTACGGGCGTCGTCACGGCGCTGTCGTCGGTTGTGAGCAGGTGCCCCTGGTACCACTGGGTCAGCGGCACGGTGGCGGCGCCGGCTACGGCGATATTCCACAGGAGCGCGAGGAGGAGCGCTGTACCGAGGAGCAGCAGCAGCGAGGCTCTCTTTCTCATCAGGTGCACAACGGCAGGGAAGGAGCCCAAAAGACCGAAGAGACACGTACGCTTCAGCAGTGCATACCCGATGACGCAGGTGAGCATGGCGGCCAGGATGGCCGTGCCTGCAGCCTCATCGGCTCGCGTCTGTTTCGATGGGATGGCGAAGATGGTCCGGGGAGCCGCTTCATGCAGTGAGCGCAGCTCTTGAGGGAAGGGGGAGGCGGGAGGAAGTGCGGGTTGCTGCTCTCCTGCGAGCGGCGCCTTCGGAGCGTCTCCCTTCGGCGTCGTTGTCAGCGATGCGGCGGTTCTGCTTTCCTTCGATCCTGCGGGCGATGGAGTCGCTTGTGGGGAACTCGCGGATGTCCCGATGGTCGGTGCGCTTGGAGCCGAGGGACGGAAGCGTGAGGAAGAAGAGGAAGAGGAGAGAGAGGACGATGACCGGAGCGTCGGGATCGTCCGGCGGCCTCCTCCCGTCGAAACGTCCGTCGATGTTTCGGTTGATACTTGTGTGGATGAGGTGGAGGAGGACGAAGCGGCAGCCTGAGGTGTGAGTTGGTACGTCGATCCCTCGAGGAGCTGCTCGTAGTCCGTCGTGGATACGCCGTCGACTGTATAGGCCGCGCCCTCGAGCCGGCCGCCCAGAGGAGCTTCCAGAGACCGCAACTGATACACCGAGCCCTCGAGCGCGTGAGCGGGTTCGATATCGGCGAAGAGGGAGGCCCCCGTCGCGGCGAGTGCGACTGCCGCCGCCGTCTGCCACCCGTCTCCGCGCAGGATGTTCTTCGCCTGATCCTTGAGCGCGCGGCGCGCATCGGCAATGTCCTTGCGCCGCGCTTCGGCGCTGCGGCGCTTCGCCCGGTGGGACGGCGTATCCGCGAAGAAGAGGCCATACTGGTTGATGATGCGTCCCACGGTGGATGCGGACAGTTCGATCCCCTCCGTACGCAGGCGCTCAGAGATCTTCTCTTTGCATAACTGCGGCTCCGCGCTGCGCCATTCGCGAATCAGCGCGACGGTCGCCGCAGAGGTCTCCGGTTGCGGCACGTGCTTCGGGGCTCTGGATCGGTTCTCGAGCGAGGCGGGATCGTGCGGATCGAATCTCCCGAGTACGCCGTAGAGCGTGGTGCGGGAAATGGCGAAGTGCCGGCAGGTGAGGGCGATATTTCCGTGCTCCGCGGCATGCAGGAGCCAGCCCAACCGCTGGCGCGCCTGCCTGCTGAGTTCCAGGGCGTCTGCATTCTCGAGGAATTTCTCGACGTCGGCGCGATGGAGTGGGTATTGTTCCACAGCCCTGTTTGTGTAGTGCGTTTCTGCTCAGTATAGCGGAAAAACGCCGGTATGTCCACCGTGTTGCTGAGCTTGGCTCATGGGAGAAGTACGGCCATTCCCGACTGTGCCGGACGGATTTCGTACGGGATGGTGATGAGCTTTTGGCTTCTTCTTTGGAATGAGCGCGGTCTGTGTCCCTTCAGGCTCAGAAATCCGGTGCTTCTTCGAGGGATTTTTCGATGATCGTGCAGAATCTCGATGAGCTTTGCGCTCTGTCTTGCGCGGGAAAGACGCGTGGGCACTCACGCATGACTGTCCGGGATGTCGGTGATCTTTGTCCTCATCGACTCACTCTTTCTCTCTTCCTCTCCGCCAGCCACCCTTCCAGATCGAAGTCCACCCCGATGCCTCTGAGTCCGCGCTGCGTCCAGCGCGAGATACGGTGCAGAGGCCGAAGCAACCCGCGTTCCTTGATCCATTCTTTCGCAGCGGTAGCTCGTGATGGCTCCCCGATGCGGATGGCATCGAGGAGGAATTGATCGGCAGGCTGGATCTTGCCAGATCCCGTGACGAAGGAGGCGATCTCTCCGGGGTTGGTCACGTTCTGAATGACGGGAGAGCCGAGGTCTTCGCGCACATCATCCGCAATAATGCGTGCGCGCTCCTCATGGTAGGGGTGCGTGACGGCATGGAGCTCCGTGGAACCGTGACCCTGCGCAAGCACCAGAGCGCGTTTGATTTCCTCTCTCGTGCAATGGGAAAAGGAATCGACGACCATGGGCGGTAATCCTGCTCTCAGTTCTTCGGGGAGCGATGCGTAGATCGCTGCGTCCGTCTCCGCGCCCGTGCGCGGGACATGACCCCAGTCATTCATAGTGCCTTCGACGGCATAGAGGCCGGAAGGCGTGCCCAGTTTCTGTAATCTTCTTCCGTAGAGCACGCACGCGCAGACGCGTGCAAAGTTCTCCGTGAGCTCCCGGAAACCGAGATCCTGGAACCCCATCGCCGCGTCTTGAAGTAGCTGGATCCTCGCCTCAGGCGGGAGCGGTTCTCCCGTCCAGCTGCGCCCCGTCATGATCATCTCGTTGCGTGTGCGGGTCTCTGCGCTGCCCTCTCCGGTCGGTGCCGGCCGGTCCGCCTTGAAGAGAGGGAGCAGCGCGATGCTGCGCTTGGAGTGTGTGGAAGCCGACGGCGTGCTGTCTGTTTCATCCACTGGTGCAGGTTGATTGGACGGCCCGCAGCCGCAGATGGGAAAACCCTTGTCTGAGTCTGATGGCTGTTCGGGATTGCTCATGGGAGCGGAGGGGTCAGGAGTGTCTTCACAGTTGTTGCCCTTTCTCCGCGTCCGTCTGACATTTGACGCAGGTGGAGGCGTAGGGAACCGCGTTTAAGCGCGCTTTCGGGATTTTTTTGCCGCACGCGATGCACTCGCCATAGACCCTCTCTGCCGTCTCTCCCCGCAACGTTGCGATGGCCGCAGTGACCTGTTGCCGTTCCCCATTCGCTATCTGCAGGAGAGAGAGCTGTACTCCTTCGATGATTTGCGGTCCTGCGCAGTCGGTGAGGTCGCCTCCGAGGGATTGCCGCTGTTCACTGAGAACCTGCGAGGTGTCGGTGATCACCCCCTGCAATTGAATGCGTTTCTTTGCGAGTAATCTATACGAACCTGCGTGTTGCTGAGGAATTTCAGGAGGCACAGGGATGTCTGATAATCGAAGTCGCGAGGTGGTCCTGGCCATGAGGGAAAAGGGGAAACGGGGGCAGATGATAGGGGGGAAAGAGCCCATGTCAATTGAGAGGAGGGGGAAAGTTCCTCCTCCTTGAGCAGCCCTTCGTGGTTGCGGTAAAACCAAGCTCGTTGAAGGGTGGTTCGAGTTGGCCCGCGCTCCTCACCATGACGTGCAACATGCTCACTGCATTAAATCTGTATCTTCGAGAAGAGGTAGCTCCCGAGGATCAGGAGGAAGGCCGTCATAACGCTCAGGACGAGAATGTCCACGCCGAGGCCGAAGTGGGCGGCGGAGACGAGGGTTCCCCGCAGGCCGTCCACGCCGTAGGAGAGGGGATTGATGCGCGTGATGACCGAGAGGACGCGCGGGAGGTCGTTCAAAGGGAAGAGCGCGCCCGAGAGGAAGAAGAGCGGCATGACGACGAAGTTCATGATGAGCTGGAAGCCGTGGAAGTCGTCGAGGACGGAGGCGATGGCCGTGCCGAGCGCGGTGAAGAGGAGCGCGATCAAGATCATGAAGACGAGGGCTTCCGGCAGGAGCGCCCAGTCCATGGGGCGGAAGCCTGCGATGAGCGTGATGAGGAAGACGATGCAGCCCTGCAGGACGGCGACGGTCGCGCCGCCGAGCGTGCGGCCGATCATGATGTTGAGGCGGCTCACGGGTGCCACGAGCGTCTCTTTGAGGAAGCCGAACTGCCGGTCCCAGATGATCTCTATCCCTGAGAAGATGGAGGTGAAGAGGACCGTCATCGCCACGATGCCGGGAGCGAGGAACTGGACATAGTTGCCTTGTCCGGCTTTCTGGAAGACGGGTCCGAAACCGAACCCGAGTGCGACGAGGAAGAGGAGCGGCTGGCCCAGAGAGCCGATCATGCGCGAGCGCGAGCGGACGAAGCGCTTGAGTTGCCGGAGCCAGAGGATGTAGATGGTGCTCATGGGAGGGAGTTAACGGCGCGTCCAGAGACGATGGCGCATGCGGAGATGATCGATGGAGCCGGCCTCTTCTTCGCGGATGCCTTCTCCGGTGAGCGAGAGGAAGGCTTGCTCGAGCGAATCGGTATTCGTCGCTTCCTTGAGTGCTTGTGCGGATCCTTGCTTGAGGATCTTTCCGTGGTCGATGACGGCGATCTGCGAGGCGACGCGGTCGGCTTCCTCCATGTAGTGCGTCGTGAAGAAGATGGTGACGCCTTCCTCGCGGTTGAGACGCTGGATGTACTCCCAGATGTGGTTGCGGGTCTGCGGGTCGAGGCCGACAGTCGGCTCGTCGAGGAAGAGCACCTTCGGATGGTGCAGTAGCCCCCGCGCGATCTCGAGGCGGCGCTTCATGCCTCCGGAAAAGACGCTCAGGATCTCATCTTTGCGGTCCCAGAGGCCCACGAACGTGAGGAGTTGCTCGATGCGTTTGCGCCGGAGCTGCTTCTCCATGCCGTAGAGCACGCCGTGGAATTCCATGTTCTCGAAGGCCGTGAGCTCGTCGTCCACGCTCGGATCCTGGAAGACGATCCCGAAGGATCTGCGCACGCCTTCCGGATCCGCAAGCGGGTCCTTGTCGTCGAGCCGGATGGAGCCGGATGTTGGCTGCCGGAGGGTGGTGAGGATCTTGATGGTCGTGGTCTTGCCGGCGCCGTTGGGGCCGAGGAATGCGAAAATCTCCCCCTTTTTCACATCGAAGGAGATGTCATCCACGGCGGTGAATGTTCCAAACTTCTTTGTGAGGTTTTGGACCGAGATGATGGGCATGGGGGAAAGGGTACAGGAAGAGGAATTAAGGAGGGATTAATGGTTGAGTTAATCTTTGTTACCAGGCAGCCCGGCGGCACTGCGATAGGGCTTTGCCACCTTTTTCGTAACCGAAAAAGGTGGCACCAAAAAGGTTTCGGCGCTGATGCTCGCCGCCTGTACGACAATGGCTCGTCTCGCGTCGCGCCGCAAACTCCTCACTCACTTCGTTCGCTCGTCGGACATGCGGCGCTCCCTTAAGGGCGCTCGACTCGCCCAAGTCGTACGACGGCGGCTCGCAGGGCGCCGAAGGTATTCATATTGATATGAAGCAAAATGGCGTGCCTTCCCTCCCTTCCATTTTCATGAAAGGAGTACTGTACTGCCGTGTCTTCCCAGTCGTTCCCTCCACCGCTATCGAGAGAAGAGTGCTTCCGGGAGCTCTTCCCGCGGGAGCCCGCGTTTCGCTTCCGGCAGGTCGAGGCTGCGCTCTTCCAGCCGAAGTGGAAGGGGTGGGCGGATGCGACGACTCTCTCGAAGGCGCTGCGCGATCGTTTGAGCGCTTCCATGCCGTGGACAGCCGTGACGCCGGTGGCGCTGCTCAAGAGTGCGAAGGGGGACACGTTCAAGGCACTCCTGAAGACAGCCGATGGATTGAAATTTGAAACAGTCCTGATGAGTAACGCCCGCGATCAGTGGACGGTCTGTGTCTCCTCGCAGATCGGCTGCGCGATGGGCTGCAGATTCTGCGCGACGGGGGCGATGGGTCTCAAGCGGAGCTTGCTTGCCGACGAGATCATGGATCAGCTGAGGTATTGGAGGACATTTCTGGAAGAGCACGGAGATCTTCCCAGTCGCTTAAGCAACGTCGTCTTCATGGGCATGGGCGAACCGCTCAATAACGTGGAGAACGTGAAGCGCGCGATCGCGGCGTGGACGAAGCATACGGACCTCGGCCCCGTGCACATCACCGTCTCCACCGTGGGCGTCCTTGTACAACTGGAAGCCCTCCTTGCAGATAAAACGTGGCCGCCCGTGCGCATCGCCATTTCGCTGCACAGCGCGGATCAAGCCGTGCGCGAGCAGATCGTGCCGTCGACGGTGCCGGATTTCCTTACGAAGCTTGCGGACTGGTCGCACCGCTATGCCGATGCGCTCGGTAACCGACGTCACTATCTCACGTTCGAGTACACGCTCATAAGCGGCGTGAATGATTCCTTGCAGCACGCCAAAGAGCTCGCGCGCTACGTCTCGAAGACGGCGGTGAAGAAGGTGAACGTCATCCCCTTGAACGCGGTTACGGGCAAGGGGTTCTCCCGCAGTGACGAAAAGAGCGTGGAGGCGTTCAAGGCCGTGCTCTTGAAGCAGGGGATCGATGTCACGGAGCGGCGAACCATGGGGGATGACATCGCCGCAGCCTGCGGGCAGCTGGCAACGGAGAAAGTGTGAGGGGGGGGAAGTGATGGGGAAGGGGAGTGTGTTTCATTCGCTCGGATGCAGGTGCTTGTTATTGTTTTTTTCTTTGTCGGGGGGCTAGGGCACCTTGTTCGGTTCCCTAAGCCCCCCGACACCCCCTTTACCCTCCTAACTCCAAGCTGGGAGGGAAACCGTAGGTTTCCCTCCCTCCCATCCCACCCTTCCCTTTTACCAACGTGGTTGGACGGCGCGCCGACCCACCAATTTAAAATCCAATAAACGGCAATACTATCGGCGCCCTGCGAGTCGCCGTCGTACGACGCGGCGAGTCGAGCGCCCGCAGGAAGCGCCGCATGTCCGACGAATGAGCGCAGCGAATGAGGAGTTTGCGACGCGACGCGAGATGAGCCGATGTCGTACAGGCGACGAGCATCAGCGCCGAAACCTTTTTGGAGCCACCTTTTTCAGTTATGAAAAAGGTGGCAAGAAGGAATCAATAACCTTGAAACTGCATCCGAGCGATCAATTGGCGAACCCAAGACAATAGAGCGAAGGATGACACACTCCCGACAATTCGGTATCATCATTATCTGACATTTCCCCCTCTCTCCATGTCCTCGAAGCACATCTTCACCCCCGAACAGGCGAAGGAAGTCGGCACCAAGATCGGCATCGCATGGAAGGATGCCGCGTTCGATCTCGAACAGTTCCGCCGCGGCATGGATGTGGAACTGGAGCACGGCAAGCGCGATACGAGGACCAACGTGACGAATGACGATCCCGTGCTCACGGGCAAGATCGCCTGGGCGCATTTGATCGAGTTTCCCGACTACTACACGCGCTTGGACAAACTCGAGACGGAGGCGGACGCGTACTGGAGTACGCGGAACAAGTAATCAGTTCCTCCGCGAAGGCGATCGTACGGAGATGACGAGATTGGATGTGGATTGATCGACGATCCGGGCGATCTCGCGCTGCAGGCGGATGAGCGTCACGAAGAGCAGCACGAGGCACACGATGAAGGCGATGAGGAGACCTAAGGTGCTGACGCGCATGGAAAGGAGAAGGTTACTTCAGTGTTTTGACGTCGACGACCCGGTCGTAGCGTCTGCCGTCGAAGACGAGCGTGGGAATCTTGATCGTGCGGAGCCTGTTCTCGACGATTTCCTTCTGCTCGGAGAGGGAGTGGGCCACGTCGTCGCCCGCGGCGAGGCGCGTGATCTTCGTGATGTCCGCGGGACCGTAGCCGATCTCTTTCAGGAGCTCCTTCAAGCGTGCTTGCGCCTGCTCGGTCGTGAAGGCGATATTGAACTTCGTCTGGAGATCGAGGCCGTCGGGATCGATGCGGTTGAAGATGATCTCCAGGAGCTGCCAGTCGGGCGGGATGTCTTTGGGATTGGTCTTGAGCGACACCATCTTCACCGCTTCGATCGTCTGGGCAAGGAGGAGGGATTTGGCGAACTTGTACCCTGTGTCCTTCTTCGCATCCGGAATGGGATAGAGGATGTAGGTGAAGTTGTAGCGATTCTCGAAGCCGGCACTCTGGATATTGCTGAGGAGCTTTCTACAGAAGGTGCAGCCGGGATCGAGCACTTCGAGCGCGTAGGGCTTGGCGGGATCCTTCGCGAGCGGGTAGGTGGCGGTCGGCGGCAGGAAATCCGTTGCTTCCCAGCGTCGGAGTCTGTCAGGGATGCGCGAGACGGTTTCTGCGAATTGTGCGAAGGGCGCGACGGTCCACTCGCCGATGCGGCCTTCCCGCACGGCATCCAGGAGATTGATCTGGTACTTATTGACTCCGCATGCTTCGCCGGAGAGCGAGCAGGACTCCACGTTTGCGGGACGGCAGGTGCCCCACACCCAGAGGTTCAGGCCCGCAACCGCGAGGTAGAGGACACTCCAGATGCTCAAAAGAACGAAGGCGAACGCGAGCCAGTCGATCCAGCGGTCGAGGAACCGCGCCCAGCGAGGATGCGTGAGGATCATCTTGCCGATGAGCCGCCCCTTCACCTCGTCGCTGAAGCTTATGTCGCAGGGGCGGAACGTGACGCGGCGGATCACGCAGTGCCACGCTTTCGCGGCCAGCGGGCGGTACGTTGCGGAGAAGACGCTTAAGATAGCGAAGACGATGAAGGCGGCGATACAGAACATAGAATAATCGGCTTAGAAAAGAGGAATAGCGGCGCTGCGCCGTTGTGCAAGATGCGCGAGTACTTCCTCTTCCCCTCTCCCCCCGCAAAGGGGGAGAGGCAGGGTGAGGGGGGGAACGGAAAGCATCATGAAATTCAAAGTGAGGGCACAGGTCAGGTGTTGCGGAGGATCTTATCGAGCGTCGCGAGGAAGTGCTCGACCTGCGCGGGGGTATTGTGCAAACCCAAGGCGATGCGCAGGAGCGGCGGGACCTTCAGGAGGTTCTTCAGGTAGTAGTGGCAGCAGAAGTAGCCGCTCCGGCACATGATGTTCTGCTCACCCAAGTACAGGGAGAGCTTGTGGGCGTCGATTGCATCGCTGTAGACGCTGATCGTCGGACTCGCCTCGCTATTGAACACCGTAAGCCCCTTGATCTTCCTCAAGCCTTCGAAGAGCTGCACGGCCAACGTATGCTCATATTCCTGCGGATTCCCGCCTTGGGGTCGGTAGCTTGCCGCCCAGTCCACCGCCGTCTTCAGCCCGATGATGCCCGCCCAGTTCTGGAGACCCGTTTCGAGGAGGGCATGCAGCTCGTGATCCTCATCGATGAGATCGAAGTCGTTCAAGCGGACGTCATTCACCGTCCCGCCGCCGAGGAAGCGCAGGTCGAGGCGGCGGATGAGATCTTTGCGGATAACGATGATCCCGATGCTCGGCCCGTACATCTTGTGCCCGGAGCCGAAGAGCGCATCGAATGCGACATCCTTCATCTCCTCGATGCCGTGCGCGAAGTGTTGGGCTGCATCGATGAGGAGCAGGCCGCCTTCGCGGTGGACGTCCTGAGCGAGCGAACGGGCATTCGGGAGCTTGCGGCCGTCGATGTTCGACATGCTGCTCAAGAGCGCCACGGCGCGGTCGAGCTTCTTTACGTCATAGAGGAGGCTGCCATCCTTTGCGCGTGGCAGGACGACGCGCTCTTTGCCTTGTGCGCGGCTCCACGTGATCGACGGCAGGAAGACGGAGTTGTGCTCGATCTCGGATGTCACGATCCGCTCGAAATCCTTGCCGGGAAGCTGCTGCAAGACGAGATTGATGCCGTAAGTGGTATTGAGGGTGAAGGCGACGGCATAGTCGCGCTCGGACTTCCCGGTGAGTTTCAGGATCTTCTTGCGGGCATCGGCGACTTCGTCATCCACCTTCACGCCCCAGGCGTACTTGACCCGCTCGCCGCAGGCGCCGTAACGGTGGTAGTACTCGGACTGTGCATCGATGACTTGCTGCGGACGCAGCGTCTGACAGGCGGAATCGAAGTAGAAAACATTCTCCGGAAGGTAGCCGAAATCCTTCACAGTGCCGGCTGTACTTTCGGCCGATGGTGAGCTCTTGGAACGGAACATAGTTGTTCAGTGGAAGGCACTATACCTGAAGGGGGAGGCAGAGACCAAAGCAGCGGAAGGGAATCATGAAGCAATACTTCCGGTTTCGAGCAATGCGTCTGTCTGGAGTCCTTGGGGTATCCGGCGTACCATCTTCGTATTCTTTCTCAATCAGAGTCATGACATCCTTCCAGCGTTTCCTCTCCCTTTCCCTCGCAGGCGTCCTGTCCGTGACCTGCATCACGGTCGCTTCTGCGCGCACGATTACCGGCGAATGCCCTGCAGGAATCAAGCGGTGCCGGCTCGTGAAGACGGTGAAGGCGGAATCAACCAATACTATTACGTGTAAAGGGATGAAAGGAGATCGTTTGCGGGAGTGCCAGCTTTCCGGCAAGCGTCCGCAGTCCAATACGGTGAATAATGACATCCTCATGCGCGGGCGTTGCTCCACCAAGACGGCCGCCGAGCGCAAGGAATGCGAGCAGAAGGCGGCCGGCAATGCCGAGAGTATCCGCCAGAGAGTGAACAAGCGGTATGTGCAGGTGATTCCGCAGGCGCAGAAAACTGAAATTGAGGAGAAGTGTGAGCCTCTGAAGACGTCGGCGGAGCGCATCAAGTGTACGCGGGAGGTGCGGCAGAGTTACGTGAATAATTAATCGGGGAAGGAGCTCAACGGATGCGGGCGAAGAGGAGAAAGAGCGCCGTGAAGCCGATGGCCATTGCAACCGGCGCAAGGGCAGGGAGGAGTGAGCGCTTGTCCGCCCGGAAGGTCTTGAGGAGCAGGGCATTGCTTACGACGGAGACCGAGCTTAAGGCCATGGCCAGACCCGCGAGCTCCGGCTTGAGCAGAAGTCCCGCAAAAGCGAACGCGCGTGCCGCAATGGGGATGCCGACGATGTTGTAGAAGAGCGCGAAGAAGAGATTCTCCTTGATCTTGCGCACAGTGGCACGACTCAAACGGATGGCAGTAGCGACGTCCCGCAGATCATTGCGAACGAGCACGATTCCGCCGGTCTCCATGGCGATGTCCGTACCGGAGCCCATGGCGATACCCAAATCGGCCTGCGCGAGGGCAGGGGCGTCATTGATGCCGTCGCCAACCATGGCGACGCGTTGCCCTTCGGCCTGGAGACGTTTCACTTCTTCCGCCTTACGTTCCGGAAGAACTTCTGCCAGTTCATGGTCGATGCCGGCTTGTGCGGCGATGGCACGGGCGGTCCTGGCATTGTCGCCGGTGATCATTATGACGGAGAGGCCCATCTTCTTGAGAGCCGCAACGGCCGCTTTGGACGAGGGCTTCAGCGTATCGGCGACAGCGATCATGCCGAGGAGATGCTTCGTGTCGGCGAGGAGCATGGCAGTCTTCCCTGCTTCTTCCAGAGCTTTCAGTTTCGCTTCGGCCGGCTGGAGGTCGATGGAATGGGAGCGCATGAGCGCGCGATTTCCGAAGAAGTAGGTCGCGCCTTTGAGTGTTCCTTCGATGCCGTGGCCGGGGACGGCGCGGAAGTGTTCCGCGTGGGAGAGCGGGAGGCCGAGGGACTCCGCGTGACCGACGATGCTCTCGGCGAGCGGATGCTCGGATCCGCGTTCGAGACTTGCGGCGATGGTAAGTAATGCATCAGCGGAGAGCCCGGAATCGGGGAGGGGGATGGCATCCGTCACGTCCGGAGAGCCGACGGTGATGGTTCCCGTCTTGTCGAGTACGACGGTGGTCAGAGCGTTGGCTGCTTCAAGCGGTTCTCCGCCGCGGATGAGGATGCCGAGTTCCGCCCCTTTGCCCGTGCCAACCATGATGCTGGTGGGCGTGGCGAGCCCGAGAGCGCAGGGGCAGGCGATGACGATGACGGAGACGAACGCGAGGAGCGAGAAGGTGAGCGTTTGTCCGAGCAGTATCCAGACGACGAAGGTTGCGATGGCGATGAGGATGACGGCCGGCACGAACCACGCGGAGATCCTGTCTGCGAAATCCTGAATCGGAGCCTTGGATCCCTGCGCGTCCTCCACGAAGCGGATGATGCGGGCAAGGGCCGTTTCGGCGCCGATCTTCTCGGCCCGGAAGCGGAGAGAGCCGTGGCGGTTCATCGTCGCGCCGAAGACGCGGTCTCCCTCCTTCTTCTCCACGGGGATGCTCTCTCCCGTCAGCATGGATTCGTCCACGGAGGAGAGGCCGGCGATCACGGTGCCGTCCACGGGAAACTTCTCTCCCGGGCGCACGATGACCGTGTCGCCGATCACAACACCTTCGATGGGGACTTCCTGTTCGTTCTTGCCTCGCAGGACGCGTGCGGTCTTCGCCTGCAGATTCATGAGTTTGCCGATGGCTTCACTGGTTTTGCCTTTTGCGCGGGTTTCGAGCCATTTACCGAGGAGCACGAAGGTGATGAGGAGTGCGGAGACTTCGAAGTAGAGGTCGGTGCGTTCGCCGAGGAGCGAATCTGCGCGGATGCTCTGGAGGATGTAGTTGGCGAGACTGTAAAAGTACGAGGTCGATGTGCCGATGGCGATGAGGCTGTCCATGGAGAACGTCCGCATCTTCAGACTCGACCACATGCCGCGATAGAATCCTCTGCCCAGCCAGAACTGAACGGGAGTCGCGAGGAGGAACCCAAGGATTCCCATCCATGGTTCGACGCGTTCCATGACGGGATTTCCCGGAAAGAACGCAAGGATCATGGTGAGGACGAGCGGGGAGCTGAAGGCCAGAGCGATGAGGAATGCATGGCGGTAGGAACGGATTTCCCGCCCGCGCCGCCGCCGGTCTTCCTCATGATCGGAGGCGGAGGCCACCTGTGCGCCGTATCCGGCTTCTTTCACCGCCGTGAGAAGATCGAATTCTTTGATCATCTTCGGATCGAAGCGGATGTGTGCTTTCTCCGCGGCGAAATTTACATTGGTCTCTTCGACGCCCTTGAGAGCCGTCAGTGAGCGCGTGATGAGTGCCGCGCAGCTTGCGCAGTGCATGCCGGTGATGGAAAGGGTGGTGTTCTGCGATGTCATGGGAGGAGGGGGATCGGAAAGGGGGGATGTGCGTGTCATTGTACGATGAAGGTACCGCGCACCATGCCCATGGAGCAGCTGAATGCGATCTCGCCGGGCGCGGAGGGCGCGATGAATTCGATGACGTTCTCGCCGCGCTTCAGGATGCGCTGGATGCCTAAGTCCGGCACCACGAGTCCGCTCGTGCAGCCACTTGCATCGGAGGCATCGACGATCCACCGGACCGGGACGCCGGCCTGGAGCGTGATGACTTCTGGATCGTAGCGATAAGAGCTGACGCGCATGGCGATTTGCTGGACGGTGCCGGGAGCGGGGGCTGCCGGCACGGCAGGTGCTTGCGGGGTCGGAACCCGTCCCTGTGTCGGAGACGGCGGTGCTTGCCGTGCCTCTGCCTGTTGATTGTACTGGGGTGCAGTGCCGAAGGAGACGTTGTAGCCGAGGAGTGTCAAGCCGCTGCGGATGTTGAAGAGCGCGAGGACGAGCACAAGAGTTCCGGAGAAGCGAAGGAAGATGCGCGAGAACGATCCGCGCGAGAGGGAGGAAACGAGGCTGACGCCCAGGAGTGCCGGTAGGGTGCCGAGAGCGAAGAAGAACATGGTGAAAGCGCCCATCTGGAAGCTGCCGGAGGCGAGTGCGGCGAGCTGGAGGGATTGGGTGAAGCCGCAGGGCAGGAAAAAGGTGAGCGCTCCGAGTGCGAAGGGGGCAAGGGGGTGGTCCGTCTCGGACAGTTGCGCGATGCGGTGGGCGAGTGCCTTCGGCGGTCGGACCGGGAAGCTCCCTTTCGGGATGATCTTCAGGATCGTGAGGGCAAGGTAGAGCATGATGAAGGCGACGGCGATCGTCATGTACCCCGTTGTCTTCGCTGAGAGCGCGATCGATTGGCCAAGCCAGCCCACGAGGCCGCCCAAGACGAAGTAGGAGATCAGGCGTCCGCTATTGAAGTGCAGGAGCGGCATGATGCGCTGCGCACCCGTGGAGGAACGGTGCGTTTCGTTGTACTTCGCGGCGACGGCCAGCAGGAGCCCGCCCGTGACGGCCAGACAGCTCGATGCGCCGGCGACGAGGCCGATCACGAAGATGCCGCCGAAGGTGAGCGCGCCCGTCGTGGATGGGGCCAGGGAGACGATGTTGTAGGCACTCAGGATCTTGTAGACGGCGAAGATGATGATCAGCGCGCCGCCGATTTCGAGCCATGAGTTGCCGGAGGATTCTGCGGGTTTTTCGTGTGAGCCCGGACCGTCGACGCAGCGGTACCCTGCTTTCTGAATGGCTGAGGATATCGTTTCCTCAAGCTCTGCGTATGGTTTCGCAGTCCGGATGTTCGCCGTGCCGCTGCGTCTCGATACATGCGCTTCGAGGATGCCGGGAAGTGCGCGCAGGGTCCGCTCAAGCAGGATTTCGCAGCTGCCGCACGTCATTCCGCCGATGAGGATGGTTGTTTCGTATGGTGATGGAGATGGAGTCGTCATGGGAGAGAGGAGAAGATAATCAAAGAACACTCCTATCGTTGAGTGCTCGAAAGAAAAACTCCTCTCTACTGCTGAAGAACGATTGTTTCGGTAAGGAGATCGGGCGGAGGCGGCCACTCCATGGAGACGGGGTTGTCCGCAGAGGGGGCTAGCAGAGTGAGAACGAGAGGGGTCTGGGAGACCGGCAAGACTGCGGCAATGCTCCATGGCATGGATGAGTGCAGGCTGACCGTCGGCATCAGGGAACAGTGTTCGCCGTGCGCGGGCATCGGGGGAGCGTCGGATGAACGGTGTCCGGGGCACCCGTGCCCCATCGTTTGCATCGCTGCCTCCATCGCCGACTGGTCTGTTGGGAGGGGGGCTGCCTGCGCGATACAGGTGTTGCACAGCAGGACATTGAGGCCGAAGACGATGCTCAAGGCGAGTTTCATGGGAACATCAGTATAGGGCCTTTCAGAAAAAATGCAAGCATTTGGCAATTCTCGGCAGAATTTTCAGTCATAGGGATGGATGGCGAGGGGGGATTATCCCTTCCGTCCGACCATGCTCTCGCGGTTCATCCGCATCTTCTCCTGTGCTTCGGTTGTGATGGCCTTGAGGCAGCGTGCGCGCGGGCGCCCCGGTTCGACATCGCGCATGCAGTGCAGACGTTGCGCACGGATATCGTTCACGTATGGCAAGCGCTCCGTGTTGATGTCCGTCACGGGCTTGAATTCGCCGAACGTGCGGCGGTTCACTTCCCAGTAACGCTGGTTCTCCTTGTAGCGTTGCTCCTGCAGTCGCTTGCGCAATTTGGTGCCGCCGATATCCAGACGGTCGTAGACGGCGTACGTTTCCGTGGGCTTCGCGAGACCCCAGCTCGTGCGGACATGCATCAGCTGACGTTCCTCACAGCGTATCTGGTCGGTGTAATCGACATTTCGGCAAGTGCGCAGCAGCTGTTCGCGCTGCTCCGTCGTGAGCTCCGGTTGCGCGAGCATGGCGGCGGAAGCAATGAGCGGCGCGAGGAGCAGTGTCGCGGCGAGCAAACCGGCGGAGAACGTGCGGGAAGACATGGGATAGGTCGGATGAGGAAGCTCATCCTAAGCGAATTATGGATCGAGTCCAGCAAGTCTACAAAAAATCACCCCGGTGAAGGGGTGATTTCCCATTCGATGGTAAGTCAGAGACTTACTCCGAACGCTCCGCCCGGAAGCACGTATTGCATAGGACGGGTCTGCCGCCCTCTTCCGGGGTCCGCGGCTTGAAGCGCACCTGGCAGGCGGCTCCGCACTTGGCGCACACGGCGTCATAGAGCGGGCGATTCGCCCGGTCGGACTTCCGCGAGGCTCGGCAGGACTTGCAGCGCTGTGGAGCGCTCAAGTTCTTCGAGGCGTAGAACTCCTGCTCACCTTCGGTGAAGGTGAAGGTTGCGCCGCAATCGCGGCACGTGATCTCCTGATCGGCCATAAAGCTGATGAGGAAGGAAATAAAGATACAGGTTCCTTCTCATCAGGTTTCTCGTTGAAGCGATAACGTCTGCTCGAAGGTCTCTGCTATTCTCACTGTACTAGAGACGGGAGGCAATGTCAATGATTCATTCTGTCACCACCTTTTTCATAACTGAAAAAGGTGGCGCCAAAAAGGTTTCGGCGCTGATGCTCGCCGCCTGTACGACAATGGCTCGTCTCGCGTCGCGCCGCAAACTCCTCATTCGCTTCGCTCATTCGTCGGACATGCGGCGCTCCCTGCGGGCGCTCGACTCGCCCAAGTCGTACGACGGCGGCTCGCAGGGCGCCGAGGGTATTGCCGTTTGTTGATCGATGTTTGGTGCGTCGGCGCGCTTCGCGCGGCAGGGCCTTCCCCTTCACCCCCCGTGGCGCGCCGTCCCCCTCAACGAGGTTGGAATGCAATAGGGCAATTGCCTTCTCGTACCATCGAGAAACTTCCATGATCGGTTGACAGACGGGGGGAGTCCGCACTTGAATGTGCCCCAAGTTTCTTCCCCAATATTGTATGTCTGAATTTCCGAAGGATGATATGACCGTGCTAGTCCCCGGCATTCTTGTTCCATTGGATTCGGAAGGGAAACCTGTTGGAGGAACCCCGGCTCTTTTGGAGATGACCAAGAAATCACTTCAGGATGCGATGAGCAAGGGGGGGGAAATATCCGATGCACAAGGTGAAGATACGCAGGACACGGGCGCGCGGCGCGGACCGGCCGTCAACAAACCGGCATTCGACCAGGGTTGGGAAGAGATTTTCGGGAAGAAGAATTGATGTGTTCTAAATGAATCGTTCCATCCATCGAGAAATATCGGTGATCGCCACCTCCTCCACGGGGGTGGTTTTCACGTTCTTGCGCGGCTGCAGCCGTTCGATGAAGTCCGGCACGTCTTTCCCTTGGTAGAGGATGCCGGTGGCGATTTTCTTGCCCGTATCCACTGCGGTCTTCCGGGCGAGGTCGAAGTCAGAGGTGTCGTACTTCTTCTTGCCGTCTTGGACAGAGTAGCAATGCTCTTCGAGCCACTCCTGCGTGGCGAAGTGGTTGTAGCTCGGACAGGCCTGGAGGATGTCCACGTAGGCAAATCCCCTGTGCAAGATCGCCGCTTTCATGATCTGTACCATTTGCGGGACGTTCCCCGAGAACGCGCGGGCGACGAACGTGGGCTTCAGCGAGAAGACGAAGTCCATGCTGTTTAACGTTTCCTCGGGGATCCCGTTCGGGGAGGAGTTCATGCGCTCGCCCTTCTTGGTGAGGGCGCTCGCCTGGCCCGTGGTGAGCCCGTAGTTGGCGTTATTGTGCATGAGCAGGGTGATCGGATAGTTGGAGCGGATGGCATGCACGAGGTGTCCGACCCCCTCCGAGAAGCTCGCGCCGTCGCCCCCGACGGCGATCACGGGCAGGCGGGGATTGGCGAGCTTCGCGCCCGCCGCGAGCGGGATCACGCGCCCGTGCAGTCCGTGGATGCGGTAGCCGAGCATCTTGTCCGACATGTTGCCGTGGCATCCGACGTCGTAGCACAGCAGCACCTGGTGCGGCTGCAGCTTGAGCTCGACAAGGGCCGTCTTGAGAGCCGTCCAGATGCCGTAGTTGCCGCACCCCTCGCACCACGTGGGAGTCACGGAGCACGTGTAGTCCTTCATGACCGGGCCGGAAGCGGAGAGGGGGATCTTCTTCATGGGCGCAGGAGGGGCATGAGCTTCTCCTTCAGTTCATCGGAGAAGAACGGACGGCCGTCCGCCTTTAAGACCTCATCGGTGGGGCCGATTCCACAGGCACGCTTGAGGAGCATGGAGAGCTGGCCTGTGTGATTGCCTTCCACGCAGACGGTGTGTTTTGCCGCCCTTGCAAGCGCGACGAAGCGCTCCGTCTTGAGCGGCCAGAGGTAGGTGTAGTGCAGATGTGCGATCTGTCGTCCTCTGAAGGCTTCGTCACGGAGCACGTCTTCGACGACTCCTTTCGTGCTTCCCCAGCTGACGATGAGGATTTCCGGATGCTCCGAACCGGTGATGTCCGGTTCCGGGAGAGAAGCCTTGAGAGCTTCCAGCTTCTTCATGCGTTTTTGCATCTGCGCGGCCGCATTGGCGGAGGCTTCGGAGACATTGCCCTCACTGTCATGCTCGTCACCCTGCGCGCAGTACGTGACCGCCTCGCTTCCCGGGAGCCATCGCAGAGAGATGCCGTCGGGAGCGGACGGATCGTAGCGGTCGGATGCCTTGAGGGACTTGAGCTTCTTAGGATCGGTCACGAGTGAGCCGCGGCGAAGCTGAGAGCGTTTCTGATCGTAGGGCTTCTGCGTGAAGAGCGCCTCGGCGAGGTGCTTGTCCGTGAGGACGATGACGGGGATCTGGAACTCTTCCGCCTTATTGAACGCTTCCGGCATGAGGTCGAAGGAATCAGAGCTATCTGCCGGGGCGAGGACGAGCCGCGGGAACTCGCCGTGTCCGGCGTGGACCGCGAGCAGCAGGTCTCCCTGCGCCGTCCAGGTGGGCAGGCCCGTGCCGGGTCCGGGGCGCTGGGCGAGGACGAAGACGGCGGGCGTCTCGGTGATCCCGGCGAGCGAGAGGGTTTCCGTCATGAGGTCGAATCCGCCGTCGGACGTCGCGGTGATCGCGCGCGTACCCATGTGCATCGCGCCGACCATCATTTGCGCGGCGGTGATCTCGTCCTCCGCCTGCTTCACCGTCATGCCCGTCTCGTTCTGCAGGTCGGCGATGTAGGTGAGCAGGGGGCTTGAGGGCGTCATCGGATACCCCGCGTACAGGCGGCAGCCCGCATGCACGATGCCGAGGCCCATCGCATGGCTTCCGGTGAGCAGCAGCTGCTTGCGCCATTGATCGTCCGGCTCCGGCAGGGTGACGCAGATATTTGCTGCGTGCTTCCCGTGGAAGGCGAATCCTTCTTCGATGCAGGAGAAGTTCTGTGCGAGGAGATCTGCCTTGTGGCCGAACTGCTCCGTGACGAGCGCTTTCAACTCCTCGGGCTTGCGCCGGAAGATCGACCACACGACGGCGGTGATGAGGACGTTTCCCAGGATGGGTTTCGCGTTCAACGTTCGGAGGATGTCGAGCGTCGGGAGCTCGATGATCTTCAAATGTTTTGCAGAGATGAGCTTCTCTTCCTCCGGCGAAAATTTCCACTGCGCCGTCTGGTGGATGAGGATGCCGCCTTCCTTGAGGTCGGGCAGGTTCGTGCGGATGCCATGATGATTGAAGCAGACGACGACATCGACGTGCGTTTCGGAGCTTCGGATGAGAGTATTCGCACTGTCCAATTGGTAACTGGAATGGCCGCCGCGGATGAGCGACATGTACTCGCGGTACCCGAAGACGCAGTACCCGGCGCGCTTGAGTCCTTTCGCGCACATTTCCCCCACGGAGTTCACTCCCTGGCCTTGGGCGCCGACGACTTTGAGCGAAGTTCTTACCACGATAGGGGGGAGAGGAGGGAATGGGCACCTGCCCACCGTAGCCCCGCTTAAGCGGGGCGGAGGCGGGCGCCGACGACTTTGAGCGAAACACGCTGCATGCTGTGACGAGGGGTGCATTGTACCCTATATTGGCCGAAAATCAGCGAAAAAGTCCCCATTGACCTCCCTGATTTCGAGGCCTAGGCTCTGTGCGATTTACGACTGATTGCCATGTCCGGTATCTCTTCTGAGGGTGGCTGGAATCAGCTCTACGCAAAGTACGTACAGTTTCACGAGGCTTTCACAAGAGCGGGCGGGGAGGGTCCCCTGCGCGCTCCCGACGAGTTTGTCGTGTGGATGGATAGCCAGGGCAAAAAGATGCGCAAGTCTCTGATTCGGCTCTTCAGTTTGGGGTATGACAAGATCGTCGGACGGGGACGGAGGAGTCCGCCGGATGCAGCCGCTCAGCAGTGACGCGTTTCGCTCGGTGAGATTCGTCCGCGAGGTTATGGCTTCTTTGTCGGCATGTCGCAGACGATCTGCGGCGGCTTCACGGTATGTTCGGGGGTTTCCTTCCGCTTCCACTGGTCGATGGAATCGAAAGCGTCGAAGTACATGTTGTGCATGCTCTCGTCCGTGTAGAACGCGATGTGCGGGGTCGAGACGACATTGGGAAACGCGATCAGCTCCTTGTTCTCCGTGAAATTCTTCTCGTGTTCGAGGACATCGAGGAGCGCATAGCGCACCTTGCCGCTCTTGATGGCCTTCACGAGCGCGGGGGAATCGATCACCGATCCGCGTGCGGTATTCACGAGGATCACGCCGTCCTTCATCTGCTTGAATGCCGCAGAGGAGATCATGTGGTCGGTCTCCGGGATGGCAGGAACGTGGATGGTGATGATGTCGCTCTTCGCAAGGAGTTCATCAAGCGGCACGTACTGCACGTCGAGGAGCTCCTCGAGCTCGAGGGTGCGGCAATGGTCCGTCGCGAGGATCTTCATGGAAAACCCGTGGGCGATCTGGGCGACCCTGCGGCCGATCTTCCCCGTGCCGATGATACCGAGGGTCTTGCCCCGCAAGGTGACGCCGCGCAATCCGTGGTAATCGAAGGTTCCGCCCTCCACGCGCTCGTCGCCCTCCCGGACGTGTCGGAGTGTAGAGAGAAGCAGCGCGAAGACGTGCTCCGCGATCACGTGCGAGCCGTAATCCGGGACGTTGCAGACGACGATAGAGCGCTCAGAGCAGGCGGCGAGATCGATGTGGTCAGTGCCGACGGAGCGCGTGGCGATGAGCTTGAGCTTGGGAAGCTTGCCGAGCACGTCCTTGGTGAATTTCGAGTAGATGAAGCAGGAGATGATCTCGGCATCCTTACACTTCTCCAAGACACCTTTTCCCTGAAGATCCTCGGGGACGGTCACAACATCGCCAAAGTGCTCTGTAACAGTATTGCGATCTTGCGGTTCGACTTCGAGGAAGACGATGGGGGGCATGGGGACATTGTAGTGCACTTTTGTTGTTGCAGCACCATGAGGAAACCCGTGGTGCGATATTCTGTAGTGTGTGAAATGCATGAGCTCATCTTCTTTCTTTGTCAGGGCGACAAAGAAAGAAGCAAAGAAAGCGCTCCGCGCCTTTAGCCCCTCCTCTTAGGCCCTGTGCCTCCTCTCGACCCCTCCAAGGATTCGGGGTCGCCTCGTCGGCTTATCCCGCACGTGCGGGGCAGGGCCTTCCCCTTCACCCCCTCCTTCGTCAGGCTCAGGACAGGCTGTGGCAGCGGGGCCCGCCTCTAACTAAGCAACGATGCCGACGAAACCTCGCAGTAATGCACCCACGCCGTAAGCGATCACCGCGCAGACGGCTCCGACGGAGACGATCTCCAGCGGCCCCCTGAACCACCGTTCCTTCGTCACGTAGCTGCGGGTGATGCCGAGGAGGACGAGCGCGGCGAAGGTGGCGATGATCGCGGAAAGGAACTGTTCTTGAAGCGCAATCGAGAAGAGGTAGGGCATCAGTGGAATCGATCCGAAGAGGATGAAGGAGAGGAAAGTGGAGAGGGCGGTCTGGAGAGGGCTGTCCGTCGTTTCCTCATGTACCCCGTGTTCCTCCGCCAGCATGGTCTTCACCCAGAGGTTTTTGTCGGCAGTGATCGTTTCCACGATTCGTTCCAGCGTCTCGCCGGAAAAGCCTTTCGCCTGGTAGGCGCGGAGGATTTCCTCACGTTCCATGGCAGGTTCCTTCTCGATCTCTTCCAGCTCCTCTCTGCGTAATTTTCTGAACTTGTCGCGGTCGGATTTGACAGAGAGATACGTCCCCGCGCCCATGGAGACGCCGTCTGCCAAGAGGTTGGCGAGTCCGAGGATGATGATAACGGAGGCGGGAAGCTGGGCACCCACTGTCCCGGCAACGACCGCGAAGGTCGTCACGATGCCATCATTGCCGCCGAGCACGATGGAGCCGATGAACTCGCGCAGCCTTGTCCCGTGCACATCGGCAGCGAGGTGCGCCTCGAGGGCCGGTGAGATGTTACGCAGCGTGGACACGGATGGGAGCTCGTTCAGCGGGTGGTCTTCTGGCTGGAACTCTGGCCTGAGCTCTTGAGATCCTGCAAAAATTCCCGATAGGATCCGCGTTCATCATCGTCGAGGCCGCCGTTCATCATCCAACCGGGGCCGCCGAAGTCACGTGTGGAGAACATCATGCGGAATCCCCCGGCGGCTATCGGGAAGGTGAGCAGAGCACCGAGGACACCGACTACGATGAGCCAGATGCTGAGCGACTTCAGGTTTTCCTTCTTCAGGTTCTTGGCGGCCCAAACAATGAAGAGTACGAGGCCGGTCAAAGCGACGACACCGAAGAAGAAATGAATGCAGTGGCCTGCGAAGAGGAGGGGAGAGGCGAAGGAGGAGAAGAAGGTATTCATCATGGGGGAGGGGGGAGGAGGCTCCAGTATAGCTCCAAGATTGGTTGCTGTGCAGGACTTTTACATGGGTGATGTGCGACAGATGCGCGGCCACCTCGTTTCATTCTTAAGCGTGCTGTTCTCCACAGAGGCACATGTTCAGTTTCCTCCGAACGATCGGCGAGAGTTGACCGATTTCGTCGATCTGAAGACGTTCTGCGTTGATCAGGGCGCGCAGCAATCCTCCCAAGTTGTCAGGACGTAAGCCTTGTTCATTCATGAATTGATCTCTGACAACCTGCATCCGGCCGAGATCATCCCCAACTTGTCCGACTACGAGCCGATGCACGAGCTCGCGTGCGTCTGCGATATCCATGTCTGTCACCCGACATTCATCCAGGAGAGCTTGTGGAAGGCTGTCTGGTTGCGGATGGGAAACAGTCTGCAGGTTGGCGGGTGGCACCGCAACCTCCTGCCCGATTTCCGTTGGTGTGGCGATGGTACTCATGGGAGAAATGGGGAATGGGAAATAATGCAAATGGGCTTACGCGCCGGTTGGTGGAATCTCTTCGTCCGGGTCATTGAAGGTGGATTCAAGGAAGTGTCGCGTGGGAATGCCGATTGCGTTGTTTGCTTCGGCTTCGTCAGCCGGGATTTTAGGACGAGCGGTTGTCGCGATGATCGCTTCGCTCTCGTCGGGACCCCCTGCGAATCTGATCCCGGCTATTGCTCGCTGCATCATGTCGGCTTCCGTGTCGTTATAGCGCCAAGGTTCTTCGAAGTGTGATGGAGTCATTTGAGGGAAGGGAAAAATGGAACTACAAAAACCAGCCCCCGCTTGGAAGGGAGGCTCGTGCTATTTACTTAAAATCTCTCATGCACGCAGCGACCCTTCCGCCGTAAGGAGCCCTTCGACAAGGCTCAGGGCAGGGAGAGTAAGAAGGCCGAGGAGCAGGAGTCCTCGTTGCTGCATGATGGGAGCATTGTACGGAGAGTCGTATGACTGTCAAGGTCTAGGCGATGATCGATGGGCCGTGCTGAGGAGAGAGCGAACCAACCTCCAGAGCTTCCATGTCGGCTTCATCGACGGCATGGGCGATGTGCATGAGGAGGGGGTGCGTGATGGAGTACTTCGGTTCGCGGTAGCGTGCGATTCCGTAAGCCGATATCGCCCTTCGTGCATCAGGCGGGCTCTTCCTCTCGTTCCATGCGACGAACGAGGCGAGGCCCCCGTGTTTCCACAGGTGCGCCGTTCCGTTGTCGAATACGAGGTGGGCGTGTTCTCCGTCAGAGCGACTCGAGAGAGGGCAGAAAGCCATCACGTGCCAATCGATGTCGAGCAGGTGCCGTAGCGGCGGTGCGATGGCCAGAAGGTGCATGGGCATTCCGTACTGCGAGAATGATCGGCACGCGCCGTAGGCGTGGTTGTTGCAGCGCAGGCGGGAGAGATCGGGAACTTCGTCGGCTCCGTAGTAGGTGAAGAACTCGCGGGCATTGTCGGGAATATTCGTGATGCCCTCGTCCGTTGCGCGCTGCATGCCGTTGCCGAGCATGGCAGGAAGGTCGATGATCGAGTTCCCACCTGACCCGTCCGGCTCGGGGTTCGGTATCTCCGGTTCGTTGATGGCTACGTTCATCTCGCGGCGAACGATGTACTGGAGCTCAGGAAGCGAGCGCGGACATGGGTACTCGGACGAGAGAGGGCGGGCTGTCGTGAGCTCCCGGAATCCCATTCCGCCAAGCGCGTTGAGAATGACGACGAAAGCGGAGTATTTCAAAAAACGCCGCCGCCGATCGACGCCCGCTTTCAGTTCCTCGAGGGACATGTTCTCGAACGGTTGGGAGGCACGCCGTGTGCAACCGGTCTCGTTGCTCTCCATCGCGCTCACCGTACGCTCTCCGTTGCATTGCAACAATCCATCCTTTGCAGGTGCTGTCTGTTGCACATCGTTCCACCCTAACGGCACAATTCCATTGCATTTTCGTGGAGCCGTTCTCCTCTACAGCCTTTCCTTTGCACGACGACTGAAGAATGATTACACAGCCGGGAACTCGATAATCTTCCCCGTGAATGCTTTCAGCCGGATGACCGGTTCGGAGGTGATCGTTCCGGCGCGCTTCGCTTCGATGCCCTCTCCCTTCAGGAGCTTGAGCGCTTGGGGGACGTCCTTTTCCGGGAGGACGACGAGCATGCCGTTTGAGAGATTCCACGTCCGGTACGCCTCCTCGGTCGGGACGTTGCCCAGCTTGATCAAATCCTGCATCGCCTCGTGCGGTAGCCACAGATCGGTGAGCTCCGCGCCAGTGTCGCTTCGCTTCAGGATGCGCTTGAGTTTGCTCGGGATGCCCCCGCCCGTGATGTGCGCGAGGCCCTTCACGGGAACGGCTCGCTCCTCGCCGAATCGGCCGATGAGCTTGAGGAGTGCGGCGGAGAAGATGACGCTGGGAGTGAGCATGATTTCTCCCCAACTGACGCCTTTCTTCCATTCCTTCTTGAACCACTGGGGGCCGAACGCGTCCGAGAGGATCTTGCGGATGAGCGAGAAGCCGTTACTGCGTGCAACCGTGCAGCGCAGGCTCAAGACCGCATCGCCGGCGGCGATGGTCTCCGGTTTGAGGACTTTGTCTTTCTCCACGACGCCCACGACGGTTGCGCTCCAGACCGCGTTGGTGACGGCTCCCGGCACTTCCGCGATCTCGCCGGCCGGAACGGCGATCTTCTGCTCACTGCAGGCGTTCGCGAGTCCGCTCATCAGTTGATCGATGACGGAGGCGTCGATCTTGGGGACATCGATCGTGTTTGTGATGGCGATGGACTCCGCGCCGGTGCACACCGCATCGTCCGCGACCATGGCGGCGAGGTCAGCGCCTAAGGTGTCGAACTTCCGGCAGTCGAATGCGAGATCGATCTTGGATCCCGTCGAATCGTCGCTCACGACGAGGTAGTGATTCCCCATGTTGAGGAAACCTCCGTAGCCGTCCTTCTCGAAGACCGGTGCTCCGATCCGTCCCTTGCGCGATGCAAACGTGGAGGCCGCATGCTTGTACGCGTTCATCGAAGCGCGATCCCCTTCGGAGATATCGACGCCGGCATCCTTGTAGGTGGTCATGGGAGGGGGGAGCAGGTGAGCTCAGGGTAGCGGAAATATCTGTAGACGTGTAGGTATCGATGGTGGTTTGTTTGGTGGTTCCCGCATGCATCCGGGGCTACGCTCCGGATGCATGCATGGGATGATTGCGCGAAGCGCGGGTCTCGCGGGTTCCCGCGCTGGAGCGCTTCTTTGAAGGGAAAGATAGTTCATGAAAGGAAACCGACAAGGTTTCCTTTCATGCATTGATCGACGTCACCCGCACCTTCCGTGTACGCGGTTTCGGCTCCAGAGCGGTCTCATCGGGAGGAGGGGTCGGGAGATCGCCGAGAAGCTTGTGCGATTGCGGACGGGCCGTGCGGTAACCGCCCGCAGAGTCGCGTGTGATCCGGCCATTCTCGAGCGAGATGACGCGTGTTTGGAGGGAATCGACGAGACTTGCGTCGTGCGTGGCGAGAATGACGGTCGTTCCGTCTTTGTTGATCCTCTGGAGGAGCGCAAGGATCTGCTTGGACTGCTCGGGATCGAGATTGCCCGTCGGTTCGTCGAGGAGGATGACCATGGGGCGGTGGACGATGGCCCGCGCGATGGCCGTGCGCGCCTTCTCTCCGCCGGAGAGGGAGTAGGGCAGCGCCTCCGCCTGGTTCACGAGATCCATGTTCCTCATGAGCTCCGATGTACGCTTGCGGATCTCTTGGTCCGAGGCGCAGCAAACCTCCAACGGAAAAGCAATATTTTCGCGAACAGTGAGGTGCGACAGGAGTTTGCCGTCCTGAAAGACGATGCCCACCCTGCGGCGCAGGAGTCGCATGGCCATCGGCGGGATCGCATGGAGTTTCACGCCGTCCACTGCGATCGTGCCGCTGCTTACCTCCTCCGCGCCGGCGATCAGGTGCACGAGAGTGGACTTCCCCGCGCCGCTGCGGCCGATGATGCAGACAAATTCGCCCGGATTGATCTGCAGCGAAATATCCGAGAGGACCTTGCGTCCGGAGAATGATTTGCTGACGCTCTTCAGCGTGATCATGGAGGCGATTGTACAGGACTTGGGACGTAGGACATAGGACTTAGGGCTGCCGTTGCTTACCGTAGAGACACCACGCCGTGGTGTCTCTACTTTGATTTCTTCAACAGTACATAGATCTCCTTGCTCCGGTCTCTGCTCGCTTCGACCTGCGCCGTGCGCACCGTGCCCCATTCGCGTTTCAACCGTCGCAGAAATCCGTCGAAGTCCGCGCCGCGCAGCACTTTGATCACGCAGGTGCCGCCGGGTTTCAGGAATCGTTCCGCGATGTCCGCCACGGCCTGGCTCAGCTCTATGCTTCGCCACTGGTCGACGTCCTTCACGCCGCTCGTGGAGGGCGCCAGATCGGAGAGGATGAGATCGAGGGGGCGGATATTTTGCTGAGCGAGCAGAGCGGAGACAGCGGGAAGATCCGTGATGTCCTGCACGAAGGTCGTGGCTCCCGCTATGGGTTTCACTTTCTGCAAGTCCATCCCGATCAAGCACCCCTTTGGTCCGATGCGCTTGGCCGCGTACTGCATCCAGCTGCCCGGCGCGCAGCCGAGATCCAAAACTTTCATGCCGGATTTGAGGAGAGAGAACCGCTCGTCGAGTTCCATGAGCTTGTAGACGGAGCGGGCGCGGTAGCCCTCCTTGGCAGCCTTGCGGCTCCATGCGTCATTGGGGATGTAGGGCTTGGGCATGAAGTTAGCGTAGGGGATGTTTCTTGATCACCGAAGCAGGTCGCGGATATTTCTCGTGCGTCTTGAAGGTCTTCTCGAAGACCAGCAGTTGACGCTCGCCCCACCCGGCCGGGAGCTCGTAGGGATACTGGTCGGTCAGGTGGCAGCTGAGCTCCGCCCGCGCGAGGAGGGAATCCGTGAGTTCCGCATCGATCTTCATGCTCTTCCAGGCGACGACTCTTCCGCCGACCTTCGCAAACGGGGCACACCACTCGAGCAGGACGTTGAGCGGGGCGACGGCGCGGGAGAGGACGAGATCGAAGCGCTCGCGGTATGCGGGATCGTGCCCCAGTTCTTCACTGCGTCCGGTGACCACTTCAGCATTAGAAATTTCGAGAGTGGCGATGATCCGCCTGACGGCGTCCATCTTCTTCCCGATGGAGTCGATGCCGGTGAACCGGCATTTCTCTCTGCAGATCGCGAGCGGCAGGAGCGGATAGCCTCCGCCGGTGCCGAGATCGAGAATACGCAGATCGGATGAATCCGGGTGCAGGAGCGGCGTATCCAGGATGGCGAGGGAGTCTGCGATATTGCCGTACCAGTTGAGCTCCTTCGTGCGCATCGCCGAGAGGTTGAGCTTCTCGTTCTCTCTCAGGAACGCATCGCTGAGCGCCTCGAGCCGACTATGGAACGCTTCGGGGATCATGGAATTGAGGTTCGCCTCCGTTCATGTTAGCGTCAGGATACACCTTCCCACCCCCACTCGTGCCCCACGGACAGCGCATCGCGGAACTCCTCCTCAATGTCGGAGCCGTACGTCTCTCCATCGATCCGCCGTTCACCTGGACGAGCGGCATCAAGTCGCCCATCTACTGCGACAATCGCATGCTCTACAGCCACCCCGATGCGCGCGAGTTCGTCGTGCGCGCGCTCACCGAGCGGGTCAAGACATTGCATATCGAGCCGGATGTCATTGCCGGGACGGCTCTGGCCGCCATCGGCTGGGGCGCGCTCGTCGCGGACCGGCTGGGCCTTCCCTTCGTGTACATCCGTTCGAAGGCCAAGGAGCATGGGACGCAGAAGAGGATCGAGGGGGATCTGAAACCCGAGCAACACATCGTGCTCATTGAGGACCTGATCTCCACGGGCGGCAGTTCCGTTTCCTCCGTGGAGGCTCTGCGGGAGGAGGGGAAGGGCTTCGTGACGGACATCGTCGCCATCTTCAGTTATGCCTTGCTCGCCGGGCTCGAGAAAGCGCAGGAAGCCCGCGTCACCCTCCATCCGCTCTCGAATTTCTCCACCCTCATCGATGTCGCGGTGAAGCAGGACCGGATCATGGAGGAGGATGCCGCGATCGCCCGCGAGTTCATCCGCGATCCGGAGAATTGGAGGAAGTAGGCTTAGGCAAGCCATTTGTGGAGATCCGACGAGCATTGACAGAATATTCAAAATAGTATATAAACATTATTAGCAACAATAGCCGTTCTACCAAGATGTTGAGCGGTCGTTGCGATCGCTCCTTGGCACTATCGGCTTTTGTTTCAACTGGGAGTGTGAGTCATGAAGACGTTCGCATGGTTTGGGAAGAGTGGCAAGCGTGGTGGGCGTGGTGATAGTCAGCGTGGGAGCAGGAAGAACAGGGTGTTGCGTCTAGAGGGGCTGGAAAACCGGCAGTTACTGTCGGTGGCGCCGAGTCCGGTGCTGCCGTATCAGCCGGCTCAGGTTTCCTCCCTCATGGCTTCGCCGATGAGGCAACTGCTTCCGGCGGCACCGCTCGCGGCTTCGCTGGCATCCGGGTACATGTGCCCGGTCTCGGGTCTCATGGTAACGAACCGTCCGGTCCCCGTCCTCGACTTAGGGGTGGGGGATACCGGGATGGTTGTGCAGATGGATCTGCGCACACTGTCGGCTCGTGACTACGCCCGCGTATCGCAAGTCCTCTTCGTGAATGCGGAGGGGAGTGATCGATTGACCGTTGTGGATGAATTTCTCCTCAAGGCCGATCTCAACGGGAACCCGCGGGATGGATGCGAGTCCACGATTGCCAAGGCCAGTTCTGATCCTGTTTCGGACGTCGTCATCTTCGACGTCGTCCGGCCGGTGTGGACTCGTCCGGGCAAGGCGTTGCGTACGGAAGTCATTGCCTGCATGGGTGACGACCTGAGCGGCGAGAAGATCGGTTTGGAGTGCGCGGAGGTGGTTGCCTACGATTTGCGCGGGCGACTGATCTCCAATGTGCGTTATGTCGGCGCACCGTCGACGTTGCACAACATCGAGTACCCGCAGGCTGATCTCTTTGTGGCCCTCACGGGTCCCTCCGAAGTCCCCCTGGGGGAGTTGGCCTCCTACACCGTCACCGTTGGCAATAGCGGTCCTGCCACAGCAGTCAATGGCAAGATCGAGATGCCCGTGCCGGTGGGAGCGTCTTTCGTCTCGCAGCAGTCCTCGGTTGGCTGGGTGGACAAGGGAGACTCAATCGCTTACGCGATTCCGTCTCTCGCGTCGGGTCAGGTGCTGAACGCAAACTGCACCTTCGACTTCAGCCAGACTGGGGGCGTCGATGTGTCGGCGTTCGTCAGTTTCTCTGCCGATCCCAATCCGTCCAACAACCTCGCGGAGGTGCGGACGGAAGTGGTGGCGGTGCCCGTCAAGATGACCGTGACGGAACTCCTCGGTCCCGCGGCCGATACGGCCGTGGAGTATCAGAAAAACATCACGATCAATCGGTTCAATGTGATGGCCGATGCGGCGGATCTCCTTGTGACCAATGTGATTGTCGATGCAGCGGAAGGATCGCTCCTGAATGGCCAGAATTACAGCCTCTGGGTGGACACCGACGGTGACAGCGCCGTCGATACGGTCCTCGACAGCGGCAAGTATGCTCAGGCCGGGATGGTCCGATTCGACACGATTGCCGGTGGCGGCTACGTCGTTCCGGAGGAGCAGGTCGTACGCATGGAGATCCACATGGATGTGGCGTCGTCGCTCACCACGCCGACACTGCGCTGCGAGCTCGCGGGTGTGGAGGTGGAGCGCCTGGATAACGGTTCCTCGGTGGGTTGGCAGATCGATCACAGCGTCCAAACGCTGTGGAGCTTCCGACACCAAGGCGACTTGTACGTGACGCTGAGCGGACCCACCCCCGACCGTATGATATTGGGCGGGCAGCTCAGCGAGCCGGTGTTGGTCATCAACCTTCGGGCCGAGTACGAGCCGGTGGATGTCACGAGGCTGCAGATTTCCGTCATGAACGGGACGATGCAGTCTATCGACAGCTTCCGGCTCTACAAGGACGATGGGACGATGAATGCCTTCGCTTCGGCTGTCGGTGTGAACGGCGATCCCACGCCTGCTGGCTACACGACCTTTCAGGCTGTGATGCAGAACCGGCAGCTCGTGATCCCGCCCGGTCAGGATGTGAAAGTTCTGGTTCGGGCGAGCGTGAAGTCCGATGTCGACGGTGGCGTGAGCGGCGAGCAGGATCAGTTCTTCATCGCCGGGCAGACGTGTGTGATCGCTGCTCGGGGTGTAGCCAGCTCGAACAATCTCGCTGCCAACGACGGTGATTCCGTGGCTGAGGGCGAGGTCTTCGTCGGCACGAACGTTGCGGGTCCAAACCGCAATATCGAGCAACCGGTCATGAACACGGTCGTGATGTCCAAGATCACGTCCATCGCGAATGCCAGCTTGGATGTCGATGGCAGTGTGGTTCCCGTAGGTAGCGACAGGGAGATCGGGGTTTTCCAGTTTGTGGCTGCGGCGAACGTCAATACCAAGAACGCCCCCAACCGGGCTATCCTGGACACGCTGACGTTCGTGGTCGACACGGTGAACGTTGGGATTGATCCGACTCGGTTCAACCTTGTCAATCGGCTCGACGCGTCCGTCTCGGTCGCGGCGACCACGGTGGAGACCACGGCAACCGGCTATCGCGTGACCTTCACGAACCTCAGGGCGAGTGCGGTGGATACCGTGCTCGGGAGTGGGATGAGTGCGACGTTCGCTCTCAGGGCGAACATCTTTAATCCCAACACTGCCGCTTCGAGCGGCGGGTCCTCCTCCCTGCAGGCCACATTGGATCTGCATGACGGATTCTTCGGGTGGTTCGATGAGGACTTCGGGTCCAGCCATAAGTTCGATTGGGTCGACTACCCGGATACCGTCATCCGATCGACCCTCTATCAGGGCTAGTGTCCTGAAACAAAAGCCTTCAGCCAAGTGGCACAGCTGTTTTCCCTCTCGAAGGGAAGGCAGCACTCACCGCCCTGTCCGTCTTCGCACGGATGGGGTGGTTCTCTATGCTCTATTCGTGGTCCGGAGAATTGGAGGAAGTAGGCTGCCTGCGCAGGACGGAATCGATGATCATCCGGAATCTTGCGACCAAAAAGCAGATCTCCCGGTCCACTTCCTCCTCGAGGGCATTTGGATCGATACCCAGCTCGCGCACGTATGCGTGGCTCTCGTCGATCCATTCCTGTGACATGGTGCTACCGATGAGACGGTGGTAATTGAGGGAAACCATGGTGCAGAGTCGGATGTTCTTGTCGACATAGGTTTCCCGGAAGCGCGGGTAGCGCGCCTCGATCTTCTTCTCCATCCCCCAGCACATCCGGCCGAAGAGCGCGTCCAATTGTGCGTGCAGGCTCGAATCCAGCTGCTTGGCATCGTTGCGGAAGAACCCCCTCTTCCAGTTCACTGCCTGCAATGTCTCGTCAGTTTCCTCCATAATGCTAAATTATAACTAAACAATATATGTAATTCTATGCAAATCGAAGGGATTTGGCAGTTGCTGAGAACAAACATAGAAGATCGGTGATGAGATTATTGACATTTATACATATAATTATAAAATCATTCTACGTTGCCTCACTCGTCGTGAGATGACGTGTGTGTTCTTTGGGCCATGGGAATTCAGAAAGGACTGTGTATGCGCGATCCCGAAAAGAGTATTCGCGTCGTGATTCCGCGGTTCACACGACAGGCGGAGAGCGGTGTTGCCGTTTTCATGCTCCATGCCGTATCCCGCGGAGTGGATCTGGTGGACTCTGCTCCCCAGGAGGCCCACTACACTGTTCTGCACGGGGAACCGAAAATGGTGAGGGTCCACGAGGTCTCTGCAGTTCCCCACACTGCTGAGTGCGGTCGCGTTGTCACCCTTTGGAGGGGGGACTTCGAGAAGACGCTCGCGGATCTCGCGCGTTGCGGGATCATCGTGCCCGTGTGCGAGAACATGTAGGTTAACGGGTGAGTTTCAGGCTCATCCGCACGCCTCCGGACTGCCACCGCGGCAGTCCGGGTTTTAAAACTGCCTCAAAAACCTCAGATCCCCCTCAAAGAACGATCGCAGGTCCGGGATCTGATGCTTGATCATGATCATGCGCTCGATGCCGAAGCCGAAGGCGAAGCCCTGCCACTTGGCGGGATCCACGCCGCCGTTCCTGAGGACCTGCGGATGCACCATCCCGCAGCCGACGATCTCCAGCCACTTGCCTTCGCGGCTCTGCTCATCGTTTCCCTGCCAACGCATGTCCACCTCGAGGCCCGGTTCCACGAAGGGGAAGAACCCCGTGCGGAAGCGGAACTCCGCCTTGGGTGAGATGAGGGAGCGGATGGCGGTGATCATGACGGCCTTCATGTTTGCGAGTGAGATGTCCTTGCCCACCATGAGTCCCTCGAATTGGTGGAACATGGGAGAGTGCGTGGCATCGGCGTCCTTGCGGTAGACCTTCCCCGGAAAGATCGCGCGGAAGGGGGGTTTGTGCGTGCGCATGTAGCGAATCTGCACGGGGGAGGTGTGGGTCCGCAGCACCTTCTTCTCCTCGCCGGCCGTCTTCACCCAGAAGGTGTCCTGTGCGTCGCGGGCGGGGTGCGTGGGCGGGATATTCAGAAGATTGAAGTTGTATTCCTCGGTCTCCACTTCCGGCCCGCGCGCCACGTCGAAGCCCATGCGTCCGAAAACTTCCTCCACCTGTCGGATGAATTCCGGGATGAGATGCAGGTGTCCCTGTTCCCGTTTCGGGAGCTCGAGCGTCGGATCGATGCGGTCGGCATCTTTGAGCTGCGCGTTGGAAGGGACGGCCAGAGCCTTGCGGCGCTGGTCGATGAGATCCGCGAGCTTGGTCTTCCATTCATTGAGCTCCTGCGCCGCCGCCTTCATCTTCGCGGGCGGGAGCTTCTTGAGTTCGGCGAGCGCCACGGTCATGAGCCCCCCTTTGCGTCCGAAAAGCTCGTGTTCGAGATGCGTGAGTTCGGGGAGCGAGGAAGCTTCCAAGATGAGTTTTTCCTTATCGGCCCAGAGGGATGCGGCAGCGGTCATGGCAGCACCATAGTACGTGGAACGGACTCAATGCTCCAGCGCGAGTTCGATCAAAAGGAAGGTCGCGTAGATCATGACGGCGATCCACCAATTGAGCAGTCCCAGCAGGTGAAAAACAACCAGAATGATGGTGGCGGATGCGAGCAGGATGCCTTGCCTCAGCGAGATGCTCATGAGTTTCCCCGTGTCCCACGAGTGGATCGGGACGAGCTTCCACACTGCGAGGAGCAGGAGTGTTGTGACGGTGGAGATCGAAAGGAAGAGGCTCAAGAAAAAAGCCGGAAGCGCTTGGACCGGGGAGAGGAGTGGACTCACTCTCAGCAGCACCACGAGGAGCGATGTCACCGAGAAGAGCGCCGAGAGGATGATGCCGAAAAGAAGGGAGCTCATGAGGGGACTTCGGACTTCGGGATTCGGACTTCGGGATTCGGACTTCGGACGTGTTCATCGAGAAACTGTTTCAGGGCTTTGAAATCTTCGAAGAGTGAGTCGCGTAAGCCTCCGTTATGGAGTGCTGCAGCAGGGTGGTAGATGGGAAAAACGGTGACACTGTCATTCAGCTTTTGGGGTTTGCCGTGCACGGCAGTGATGGAGAGCTTCGAGAAGAAATGTCCGAGAGCGTGGCGACCGAGGGGGACGATGACTTTCGGCTTGATGAGGGCAATCTCCGCTTGTAACCACGGCATGCATTGCGCCTTCTCCTCGTCGGTCGGCTCGCGATTCGCCGGCGGACGATACTTCACGACGTTGGAGATGTAGACGTCGGAGCGCTTGAGCCCGATGGATTCCAGAAGCTCATCCAAGAACTTGCCTGCAGGGCCCACGAACGGGCGCTTGAGTTTGTCTTCCTGTTCCCCGGGAGCCTCGCCGATGAACATGACTTCCGCGTGCGGATTCCCTTCGCCGAGGACGGCATTGGCCGTCTCATGGAGAGGGCAGCCTTTCCATTCGCGGAGTTTCTCCTGGAGCGCAGGGAGGGTGAGTTCCATCCGGCCTATGGTAGCACCTTCGCTATCGTCGGAAGTATTTCTCGATGCGGTTCCTCGTCTCAGGGGACCGTCGCGCATAATCGAGGCCGAAGTGTTCCCGGATGCGGTTTACCGTTGCGGGTGACCGTTGCGGTTGCATGATCTCGAGGTGCAGGAGCTCTTTGCGGAAGCGTTGCAGAAATCCCGGGCTGAGCGGTTGCGAGATCGGGAACGACTGCACTTGTTGCTGCAGCATCTTCTCGAGAGCCAGGATATGGTCGTACCTTGTCGCGGCGCCTTCATCGGATGACCGATCGAAGCTACTCAATATTTCATCGGCACGTTTGAACAGGAGACAGTACTGCGCGCGCACCGCGGCGCGGATACTGTGAACGTAGGTTACGCCGGGTCCCATCGTTTCCACGCCGGCTGCTTCCTCGAGCAGGTCGACGAGCGTGCGGATACCGTGGCAGAGCTCTCTTCGTAAGGGGGACATGGTCGACAAGCCTAATATCCAGCCTTGATCTTCTCAATTCGTTCCGCCACTTTTTTGCGAAGCACTCGATCTCCTTTTCTGAGGATCTTCATTGGTACTGCCTGATACGATCTCTCGGCGAGCTGTCCGGCGGCGGATCGAGCAGAGGAAGCAGCTGCAGATCAAGGTGGAACTCTTGCAGGTTCTCGGGTGGGTAACGCATATCCAGCGGGATCCTTCCGAGCGGGGCGACGATCTCTCGGAGGTCTTGGAGTTTGGCGGCTGAGGCATGAGGCATATCCGCTTGCATCAGCGCCTGGTCGATGCGATGGAGCAGGAGGAAGCATCGGCGCCGGAGCCGGTCTCGATAGGATCGCAGGACACCAACCGGCATGTGGCGGTCCAGCTCCGCATTGCCGCGTTCACGGATATCGGCGAGCAGGCCGTCCGTCACCATTTGCCGAAAATACGCCTCGTTGTATTCCATAGTGGCCGCACACCCTAGTACTGCGCTTTGACCTTCTCAATCCTCTCTGTCACTTTTTTGCGGAGAGTCTTGTCCCCCTCCGCGAGGATCTTCACGGCCGCCAGCGCGGCGTTCTTGGGATTGAGGACGGTCATAACCGGCACGTCGGAGGGCATGCGCAGGCTCGAGTGCAGATCCACCTGATACTCCTCGAGCGACTTCGCGGGAGGGCACGTGATGACGGGGTGCACGCAGCCGCCGGCTGCCACGCCTCCCAAGCCGTTGCTCATCCCCACGACCGTAATGACGACCTGCGGCTGCGAATCGGCATTGAGTTCCTTGATGATCTCCGCCACTTTCTCGGGCACCTTGTGCGCCGAGGCAACGAGGATCCGGGACGGGACGGCGAATTCTTTCAGAACCGCCTGGATCTTCTCTGCGTGTTCCGTATCGGATGTGCTTCCGAGGAGGAGGGTGACGAGCATAGATGCATCATAGAGCAATCACTTAGCTTTTGAGAATTGAAAAGATTGTGTCCGTAGGGGGTGGATGCTACGCTCTGGCGGCTCATTTCGAGCAATTCGCAGTTCTTTCTCCGTTCGCGCGTGCGCCCGTAGTTCAGCCCGGATAGAACGCCAGGTTGCGGACCTGGAAGTCGTAGGTTCAAATCCTGCCGGGCGCACCATTCGACTCGCGTCAGCGAGGCGAATGACTCTGAGCGAACAAAGCGTAGCGTAGTGAGTCGAAGAGCCCATAAACGCTGACGCTCGCTCATGGTAAACCTCATTACGTGGGGCTGTAGCTCATCTGGTAGAGCGCTTCCATGGCATGGAAGAGGCAAGGGGTTCGAGTCCCCTCAGCTCCACCATTCGACTCGCAGTTCGCATAGCGAACTGCTCGCTCATGGTGAACCATGACCTTTGCTTTTAAGCGAGTCGAACTGCTCTAGGGAACCTCTGAATAATGTTGGCTTGTGTCATGGTGAGCGGAGACGAACCATAGACACAAGCCAACTTGTATCCCTCGTCTCCGCTCGGGATGACAAGTTGGCTTGGTTAATCAGAGGTTCCCTAGCGTACGTGCGGTCGGTTATATTGACATACTTATAAAATAAGTTATAGTGATGAATGTATGGATCCGAACCGTCGCTTGGCTGTATTCATCATGGGCGGGACAATCGATTCGCGAAACGATCCCTCTCTCGATGGGGAAGCAGTGCCTCTGGAGGAATCTCTCGTGAAGAGGTATCTGGAGTCACTGCGTCTTAGTTTCAAAGTCTCTATCCATCAGATTTGTCTCAAGGACAGTCGTGCTGTTTCTGACGAGGATCAGGCGCGGTTGATATCAATGATCGAGGGAACTGGCGAAATGCATAATATGGTTACATATGGGACGTACAAAATGGACTCTGCTGCTCGCCTGCTCGTCGCACAACGAAGTTTGCGTGACAGAGTGATTATGCTGACAGGCTCCATGGGGACGATCTTGGGAACTGTCGATAGGACAGGACGACTCTCTCCGTCGGATGCGCAATTCAATCTTGGCTATGCGGCTGGAGAAGTATTCCGTAAGCAGCCGGGCGTGTATATCGCGATGAACGGCGACACATTCAGGTATCCCGATGAATATTGGAAGCATGACGAAACTGGTGTGCATTGGGGCAAGACAGACACAGAGCCGTCCCCGTAGAGACACCCCGGTAGGGTGTCTCTACAATGTGAAATCCATTTCTTCAGTACACAACATCCTCCACCCCTCCCGCCTCCGCCTCGAAGATGACGGAGCCTTCGGAGGCGATGCTCGGATAGGCATGCGATTGCACTTCGCTGTCCGAGACGGTGTAGAGGGAATCCGCGATGCGCACGATGCGGGAGATGTCCTTGTCGCCGGAGTACCAGTAGTCGCCGGCTTTGAGGAAGGTGTCCGAAGCGTAGTGCGTGATCGTTCCGAGGAGCTCGAAGCCGTCTGCGAGCGTGAAGTTGTAGACGTATGCCCCCTGGAAGATGGGACTCCCGTAGGCGCTCGGCTCACCCGATTCCTTCTGCCCGGCTGGAATCTGGTAGACGGTGACCGGGAAACTGATCAACCCCCGCTCCTTGTCGAAGAGCAGTGCTTTGTGATTGGTCAGGAGCGGGCTCGATGTTCCGCGGTCACCGATGACCTCGCGGTACATCTCCTTCGGATTCCCGACATCCGTGACGTCGAACACGGCGATCTTCATGCCCTGGTACCACGCGAAGGAACCTTCCTTGGTGTCCTCCGCCTCCTTGCCGAAGCCGATGATGTGGGTGGCATCGTAGGGGTGCAGGTAGTCGCTGAAACCGGGGATCTTGAGCTTGCCGAGGATCGTCGGATGCCGGGGATCCTCCAAGCCGATGACGAAGAACGGATCGATCTTCTTGAAGGTGACCATGTAGGCGCGGTCGCCCATGAAGCGCACGGAGTAGATCTGTTCGCCCGGGGCGATATCCTCGATGGAGCCGATCGTCTCCATGTCCATCGAGAGGATGTAGAGATTGTTCGTCGACGGGTTCGTCTCGTTCCATACTTCGCCCTTCGTGGTTGCGATGCGGAAGGTATCGTCGCTTTCGTCCATGGAGAACTGATTGAGGATGTGACCCGGAACGGAGCCCTTCGCCTCGAATGCGACGCCGGAATCATCGAAACGGAAGCGGTAGATGGAAGTCTTCTGGGTGTTCTCGGTCGCTGGCTCTGCGTAGTTCCATTGGTAGTTCCATTCCGTCTGCGCGACATAGAGATTGCTGAGGGATGCATAGACATCCTGGGCATTGCCGACGATCACCTCGCGGCTCACTTCCTTGGACGTATTCGTGAGGGGGATGGTCGCCACGGTGAGGTATTGTGGGGAGGGGATATGCGGGAGGATGACGACATTTCCGCAGCGCGCCATCGGCTGCTCGGCGCTGGATACGGAAGTGTCCTCGAATCGCGGCATCAGGCTGCTCTCCTCGGTCTTGAGCAGCGGGATCGGTTCGCGGATGGTCATCGGCGTATTGAGGACGAGGTAGAGGGAATCGCCGATGCGGCGGGAGGAGGTGAGCGAGCCGTCGAGCGTCACGCGGCGCTTGAGCACCGGAGCGGCGGGATTGGAGACGTCGTAGAGACGCGCTTCCGTGCGGTTGACGTAGTAGGGGTACGGCCAGACGACGGGCATCACGGATTTTTCCATGATGCGGACCGGGCTGCCGCTCTTCCTTCCGATGATCGTGAGGATGTCATGATCGATGTAGAGATCGGTGGGGGAGAACGAGTCGTCGTCGAAACGGATGGTGCTTGCGAGCGCGAGGGAGGTTGCGGGAAGCGCCTTCACGATGCGCACGATGTTTCCGCCGGAGATCATGTAGAGGTACTTTCCGTCGGTCTTCACGATGTCCCCCTCATCCACGCCTGCCACCTGAACGTTCGTTTGCGAGTAGTCTCCGTCATCAGCAGTCGTTTCCGCCGCTGTCGTCGTTCCCTGGAGCATGGGGGCGATTGCCTTCTCACGTGTCATTCCGATGTATCCCCCTCCGGACAGCTGAGCTTGCTCAGCCAATGCCCGGAGATCGGCGCAGGACTTGGCCTGTTGCGGGACATCGCTCGCCATGTTCACCGTCATCTCCGGATATTTCACATTGAGGACACCAATGCTCGGTTGGTCGGTCTTGCCTTCGGAGAGACGCCACATGATTTCCGCCATCTCGCCGCGGTTGATGGGCCGATCGAAGCCAGAAATGCTTGGCGGGATCGCTTTGGAGCTCTCGAGTGCGCGAACGAACGGCTCAAACCAATCATCGCTCCCGTTATCCGAAACGGTTTGCTTGAATGCGAGAGTGACGATCTTGGATGCCTCCACGAACGTGATGGTCTGCTCGGGTTTGAAGGTGCCGTCGGGATAGCCGCTGACGATACCCTCCTTCTTGGCCGTGCAGACGTACAGAGCGAACCATTGATCCATGACGTCGGGGAAACAATCGCTGCCGGAGAACGTCTGTCCTTTCGCTCGGCCCTCGAGGACGATTTTGAGGAATTCCGCGCGATTGATTGTGCTCAGAGGCTTGAATGTCCCATCTGTGTATCCCTCGATCACGCCATTACCCTCAAGGGCATCGATCGCTTCCTGATAGGAAGTCTGCGAGCTGACATCCGAGAAGGCGAACACGGGCAGGGTGCCCGGCCACAGGAGGGATGCAAGCAGCGTAATAAGGACAAGGCGCGATGAAGAGTGGCGCATACGATTGGGGGGTGAGAATGACACTAAGACGACAGGGTACAGGTTTTCTTACAGAAAATCAGGGTGATGCTTTCCATTCTCGCGCATTGGCATTGCGGTGATGCGGGAGATGCTGAAGAATGCCGGCCCCCAACACAATGTTTCAAAATTGGTTCTCATTCTTCAGGAGAGGCGAGACTGATCCGCAGGCGGAAGTATCCGGTGACAGTTTCGCGGTCGGGGACCTCGTGCAGCATAAATTCCGTCCGTGGTACGGGCGCATTGTTGCCTTTGAGCCGGCGCCAACTGCGGGGAGCAGGGAGAAGTGGGCAGTGGTGGAAACCGGAGAGATGCGCGGAGCGGATCATCTGATGTTCTTCGAATCGTTCCGTACGAGTGTGGCGAATCTTCTGAAGATGAATGAAGGTGATGAAAAATCGCAAGCTGTCAGTTAGGCTCGTTCCTTCTTTCTTTGTCAGGGCGACAAAGAAAGAAGCAAAGAAAGCGCTCCGCCGCCAGAGCCTCTCCGGCCTTCGTCCTTCGGGCTACGGCCGGCGGGCCACCCGGCCCTGGCCTCCTCGTCGACCCCTCCAAGGATTCAGGGTCGACTCGTCGGCAAACCCAGCACCCTTGCGTGGCAAGGGTGCTGTGCAGGGCCTTCCCCTTCACCCCCCGTGGCGGCGGTGCCCACCCGATTGGTGCGAAAATAATATTGATGCGCGAAGGCAGGCTCTGCCTGCCTGGAGCGCCACCTTTCGGGGAAAGGGAGGCTCATGGAGGGAAAACCGCAGGTTTTCCCTCCATGCATTTAAAATGGGCATCTGCCCGGGTTGAGATGGGCAGATGCCCTGCGGTGACCAACCGCGTTACTCCCTACCCGTTGATGCCGTAGGTGGCATCAGGCCTTGTGTGTTTGTGTAGAGCCCGAATGCTCGGGCAACGGCTCCCCGTTTTGATCCCTCGGGGAAGGGGAGTTGTTTGTTTGTGTCCTGCAACCCGCCTGATTTGGACGGGCGACGATGGTCAGTCGTGAGCAGGGAGGTGCGAGAAGTGACTGGACACAGGACTCGTGAAGAACCCTGCGCCCGGGGAGACCCCGGGAAAGGACCGTAAGACATGGGAATGGCGAGCGGTGAGGCCCTCCAAACCATGTGACCCACGGTGTCACTTCTCACATCTCCCTGCGAGTGAGAATGGGTCGGGAGCTGCGAAAGAACGAATCTCATCAGTATAGCATCAGTGGACATAGTCAGCAAGGCTTCGATCCGCTAGGATTGCCTCCATGAAGCGCTCCAAAGAGCATGGCTCCGGCAAGCTTCTCCTGCTCATCGGCCCGAGTGGCGTGGGGAAGAGCGTCGTTCTCAATGCCTTGCGTGAGCGGCATCCGGAGCTTCATTTCCCGCGCAGTGCCACGACGAGACCACGCCGTTCCGGAGAGGGGGACATGCTCTATCGCTTTGTGACGGACGAGGAATTCGATCGGCTCATTGCAGAGAACAAAGTGCTCGAGTGGGCGGTGGTCCACGGGGGCGCGCGTTACGGGACGCTCGAGGAGGAGATCGTGCCGTTCATCGAGTCGGGCAAGACCGTCGTGCGGGAGGTGGATGTGCAGGGGTTCGATTCCATTCGCAACCACCACTTCTTTCGCGGGCCGGATGCTCCGTACCGCTTGGAGTCCCTCTTCATCCTCCCCGAGAGCCGCGAGCAACTGGTGGAGCGCATTCGCAAGCGTGCGCCCATCGCGGAGGATGAGCTGCAGCGGCGCATTGCGAGCATGGAGCGGGAGCTCACCTACGTTCGGCTCTGCGATCACCAGGTGGTGAATCGGGAGGGGGCCCTCGACGCGACCATCGAGTCCATAGAGAAAATGCTTTCCGTGTCTTAGGACCATCGGTAGAATCCATACATGGCGCGTCAGAAAATCGCACTGCTCTACGTCGGAGGGTCAATCGGAATGAGAGCGAATCAGAAAACAGGGCGCATCGAGCCCATCGAATCCTTGAACGAGATTCATCGTTTTTTGCCGGAACTGCAGCGGGAAGTCGCACTGAAGTTCTTCACGCTCACGAATGTCGGATCGTCGGAGGTCACGCCGGAACACTGGACGGAGATCGCACGGACCATCGAGTCCATCTATGACGAGTTCGAGGGATTCGTCGTCGTGCACGGGACGAACACGATGGGCTTCACGGCAGCTGCATTGAGCTTCGCGTTGCAGGGCCTGAGCAAGCCGATCATCCTCACGGGTGCGATTCTGCCGATGAATGACATCGCCGGTGACGGTCGCATGAATCTCATCTATGCCATCCGCGCCGCACAGCTTGATATTGCGGAGGTGTGCGTCGTGCTGGGCCCCCGCGTGCTGAGGGGCAGCCGCACGAAGAAGGTCAATCAATCGCTCATCAAGACATTCGACACACCGACCCTCAACACGCTCGTGGATTTTAACGTGGAGCTGAGGATGTCGCCGCTACGCATCGTGCGCCGCAAGCGCACCCTCAGCTGCCACCCGACGTTCGATCCGAATGTCGTCATCGTCACGATTCACCCCGGCATGCCTGAGGCGTACCTCGATGTTGTTCTCAACTCCAAACCGCATGGCATCGTGCTAAGGGCATACGGGCCGGGCATGCTGCCCGAGAGAATCTTCCCGTGGCTCGAGCGGGTGACTAAGGCGCAGATCCCCATTGTCATCACCTCGCAGGCATTGCGTGGCAAGATTGATCTCCACCGCTATCGCAAGCAGCTGACGCTCGAGCGTCTCGGTCTCATATCCGGCAAGGATATGACCTACGAGTGCGCCACGGCCAAGCTCATGTGGGGCCTCACGCGCGTGAAAAGCATGCATGCGTTGCAGGAATTGATGGAGAAGAGCCTGGTGGGGGAGCTGTCAGAATAGGGTTAGGGGGTAGGGTTAGGATTAGGGACTTTATTCGATAGCACGCAAACGATTGTTCTCGTTTCACTCCTAACCCTAACCCTAACTCCTAACCCTCATTTCCATCCTCTTCCTCCTTGTCCTTATCTTTGTGATGCTCATGATCATGGAGTTCCACGAGCTTTTTCCCCACGATGGAGCCGATGGCACCGCCGATGATCAGACCGACGACCAGCCGTTCCATCGACTTTTTGAGCCGGCTTCCTTCCTGTTTTTTGCGAAAGGGCCACATCGGGGTTAGGGTAACACACAAGGCGGTCTGGGTGAAGTCTCTGTAGCCGATAGGGGGCTTCTTAGGTTGTAGCTTGTTAGCTTTTTAGCAGCAGGCATGTTCATGAGTAGCTTCCATTCCTAAGAAGCTAAAAAGCTAATCAGCTAAGAAGCTAAATTGATTTCCGGATACGTCTTTAAGTGCTCGAGAACGATCCCCCCCATTTCTTTCAGTTTTGCTTCGCTGCGCGCCTCCATGCATACAGACAGGCAGGGGCTCGTATTGCTCTGACGCACGCCCGCCCAAGCGCCATCTCCGAAATCGATGCGTGCGCCGTCAAGATCGTTCACGGGATAGGACTTCTTGAAGTGAGCTGTGATTGCCTTCACGATGCGCGTTTTCTCGCTGTCCGGACAGTGCGGGCGCAGCTCGTGCGCTTGGAAGACTTTCGGGAAATCTTCGAAGAGGGAGGAGAAGGCAAGTTTTTCGTTATTGGTTCCCCGTTTTTCGTTTGAGTAAATTGCGAGAACCTGCAGCGCTGAGACGAGGGCGTCGTCGTAGCCGGCTGTGAACTCTCCCGGGAAGTAGTGCCCCGACTGCTCGCCGCCGAGGAGGGAGTCGTGCTCGCGCATCGCGTGTTCCACGAAGGAGTGCCCCACCTTGCACATGATCGGCTCCCCGCCCCATTTTCTGATCTCCGTTTCCAGAGTGCTTGAGTTGCTCACGGTGAAGACGATAGGAGCGCCCGGATGACGCTCGAGGTGATCGTGCGCGAGCAGGAGCAGGATTTCGTCCGCCGATCGAATCGCGCCTGTTTCATCGATGAACCCGACGCGATCCCCGTCCCCGTCGAACGCGAGGCCGAGCGATGCCTGCTGCTCTCGTACGGTTTCCTGCAGGATGGTGAGGGTCGCACGCTTACTCGGATCCGCGATGTGATTCGGGAAGGTGCCGTCGGGATCGCTGTAGAGCTCGATCACTTTGCATCCGACGTCTTGGAGGATGTGGTTATAGACAGGCCCCGTGATCCCGTTGCCGTTATCGATTGCGACAGTGAGTCCTTTTCCCGCCCCCGCGAACCTTTTGACGAGCTGTTGCGAGTACGGTTCGATGGCTTCGATCTCTTCGTACGATCCCTCTGCAGTCAGGAAATCCTTCGCCTCGATGCGACGCCGCAGGATCTGGATGTCCTCTCCGGAAAATGCCTCCGCACCGCGTACCTGCAACTTGAGTCCGTTATCTTCCTTCGGATTGTGGCTTGCAGTCACTTGCACGCTCGCGTCGAACCCATTCTCTGCGAGGATGAAGTAGTTCACGGGGGTGGGGGTCTGGCCGATGGACTTCACATGACAGCCTGCGGACTGAAGCCCTTTCGATGTAGCCACTTCGAATTCCTTTCCGTGCGTGCGCGCGTCCCGGCCGACGACGACGGTGGGATGCTCTGTTTTGTAGCGTTCCCGCAGGATCGAGCCGAAGGCCTGTCCGATGAGCGTGCAGACGTGCGCATCGATCTCAAGGTGGGCTCTGCCCCGGATGTCATAGGCGCGGAAGATGTGCGGATCAAGTGGAGGCACCATGTGACAGGATAGAGGAGAGGAGCCGAATATCACAGTAGGCGGGTCTGTAAAATCTCCGCACATATCCTTTGACGGAAGTTGAGCCGTGTCCTAACGTACGCCCCATTTATTATGAGACTGTGCCTCGGCGAAATCCGGCCCGTTGATCTCGAAGATACGCTTCGGGAAGACACGCTCTACTGCAGTGACAATCGCCGGAGACCCGTGTGGCTGCAGGAGATAGAAGGCGGGGATTTTTCTGAACTGGTCGGACATGTGCGCAGCGTTCTTCGTGACATGATGCCGACCACTGCGGGTGTCATTCTCCCCGGTCGATCCTACGACTTGGTAGGGGATGATCAACTCGAGGACGGAGACGTTATCCTCTATATCTGCTATCACACAGATGCTATCGGGAGGAGGGTCTACCTTTGCGTGATGGGTGGGGAGGAAGGAGTTGATAAGGCGGTATTTGACCGATTGGATCGGATGACGGTGCGTTCCTAGGCGGTACCGCCTTCGCGTATTTTCTGCTATAATAAAAGCAGAAACCCATATCTATGCCGGATAAGCCCCTCACCCTTCGACCCTTCGACTTCGCTCAGGGCAGGCAGGCTCAGGGTCAACCGCCGTTGGCTGTCGCCTACTTCACGATGGAGATCGGCCTCACGAGCTCTATGCCCACTTTTGCGGGAGGGCTGGGCATTCTGGCAGCCGATATCATGCGATCCTGTGCGGATCTCTCCGTGCCGGCGGCCTGCATGACGATCTGCTGGCAGCACGGCTACCTCCATCAGCACATCCATGCCGATGGCACGCAGGAGTACGAAAACACCCCGTGGGATCCCGCTAGCATCCTCAAACGTCTTCCTGAGACGGTGAAGGTGAAGATCGAAGGGCGGGAGGTAACGGTGGGCGTATGGCTCTATGAGATCGTGAGTAACGGACATACCGTGCCCGTTTACTTCCTCGATACCAACCTTCCCGAGAACACTCCTCCCGACCGTGAGATCACGAGCTTCCTCTACGGAGGGGACTTGTCGATGCGCATCCGTCAGGAAGTGGTGCTCGGTATCGGCGGTGTACGGATGCTCAGAGCCCTCAAGTACGGAGAGATCGGCACCTATCACATGAACGAGGGGCATGCGGCATTCCTCACGTTGGAGTTGCTGCGAGAACGGGGATACTCTGACGAGAACGTCCGCAAATCCTGCGCCTTCACCACACATACGCCCGTGAAGGCGGGGCACGATGTCTTCGATTATGGTTTGGCATCACGCGTCCTCGGCGACGCGATCCCGTGGCATATCAAGAAACTTGCCGGAGAGGATGCGCTCTCCATGACACACCTCGCCATGCACTTGAGCCGCTACACGTGCGCGGTCTCGCGTATCCACGGACAGGTCTCGCGGCGCATGTTCCCGGGGGAATCGATTGATGCCATCACCAACGGCGTTCACCACACCACATGGACGTGTCCGTCCATGCAGGGTCTCTTCGATCGCTATGCATCCGGCTGGCGCTCTGATCCTTCCGTGCTGGAGCGGACATGCCGCGAGTTTCCGGATGACGATCTCTGGGAGGCGCATCAGGAGGCGAAGAAGACGCTCCTGAAGTACGTGAACGAACGGACCGATCAGACCTTCGACTTGGATACCCTCACCATCGCGAGCGCGCGTAGAGTCGTCCCGTACAAGCGGCCGGAACTTCTGTACACCAACCTCGAACGCCTGAAGGAAGTCTGCGGCGGTCGCGTGCAGATCATCCATTCGGGGAACGCCCATCCGTCGGATCCTTTTTCGCAGGAGGTTATCCAGCGCATGGTTCAGCGTTCACGCACGCTCCACGATTTTGTGAAGATTCACTACATCGAGAACTACAACCCCGATCTCGCCAAGCTCCTCGTCGCCGGCACGGATGTTTGGCTCAATACCCCCACCCGCCTTCACGAAGCGTCGGGCACGTCGGGAATGAAGGCCTGCGCGAACGGGGTGCTCAATCTCTCCACGCTGGATGGCTGGTGGATCGAGGGCTACGGCCGCGATCCGGAGGCCGGTTGGCGCATCGGTCCGCTGGCCGAAGCGCTCGGCGACGCCGAAGAGGATCGCAAGGTGGATGCGGAGGATTTCTACACGCAGCTGCAGTACGAGGTCATCCCGGAGTACTACTATCAGGAACGCCGCCGTTGGCTTCGCCGCATGAAGCGTGCGGTCGGCTTGATGGGGTACTTCAACACGCATCGCTGTGTGCATGAGTATTTGAGGAAGGCGTGGACGCCGTCGTGAGGTGAATTCGGGATTACTCTTCGCATCACGCATTGCCACCTTTTTCGTAACCGAAAAAGGTGGCGCCAAAAAGGTTTCGGCGCTGATGCTCGCCGCCTGTACGACATCGGCCCGTCTCGCGTCGCGCCGCAAACTCCTCGCTCGTCCCGTGCTGCGGGACTCACTCGTCGGACATGCGGCACTTCCTGCGGGCGCTCGACTCGCCCAAGTCGTACGACGGCGGCTCGCAGGGCGCCGATGGATAAGTGAATACAACCCGGAAAGCCCAGACTGTGCTACTCTTTCATCCATGCGGATTGTTTCTCTGCCGGTTGCCTTAGTGGGGATCTTCCTGATTCCTGCGTTGGCTTTCGCAGCCTTCCCCGATGTCCCGCAGGATCACCCGAATGCGGATGCTGTCGCTTACGTGCAATCGGAGGGCATCGTGAAGGGGTATGCAGACGGCACCTTCAAGCCCGAACAGGTCATCAACCGCGCGGAGCTCACGAAGATTATCGTCGGTGCCGCGCTTGAGTCGGATCAGGCGGCGGTCGAGAATTGTCTCAAAGGCATCGCTGCAGAGAGTTGGTTTACCGACGTGGACACGAAAGCGTGGTTTGCGGGGCCGCTCTGCATCGCCCGCACGCATGGGATCATCGGCGGATACGCCGACGGCTCCTTCAAGCCGGAACAGCCCATCAATTTCGTCGAGGCATCGAAGATCATAGGGAACGCATTCGGCATCACGGCCCTCGTCACGCCGGTCGCAGGCGATCCGTGGTACGGCGTTTTCGTGAAGACGCTTGAGCAGCGCGCGGCGGTTCCGCAGAGCATTCAGCGTTTTGAGCAGCCGCTCACGCGCGGGGAGATGGCCGAGATCATCTATCGCCTCGCGGCGGGCGTGAGCAATAAGCCGACGCAGACATACGTGCAAATGACGCATATCACGAACGAATTGCCAGCGCTCTTCCCGCTCACATTTCGTAATTTTGTCGTGCTCCTCTCCTTGACGAAGGACCGGGCGGAAGCGGTGCGGCAATCACGCAACCTCGAGGCGTGGGTGCTGCCGACGGACCTCACGGCCAATCTCAAGCGCGGCTATTTCGCCGTGGTCTACGGACCGTACCAGACATCCCGGCTGGCGACGGATAAGTACGACAGTCTGTCGTCGTACGTGCTCAAGATGGCGCCTGAGGCGACGGTGGTGGACACAGGTGTCCTGCGCAAGATCTCCTCATCCGTGCGTGACTCTTTTGCGTCGCTCCCGCGTCAGTTACAGGCGGCGTTCGCCGGGTCCGTTCACCCCGGCGTGCTCGCCGAGAGCGATGTGCGGATTTTCTGGAGTGAGGAGGGCGGGACGCTCTGTCAGCCGATCGGGCCGTCGTACTACTTTCAGCTGGTGCGCAAGTTTGCGAATGTCGAGGAGCCGATTACCGATCAGGAAGAGCAGGCTATCCGTCTCAAAATGGGGGTGCTCGGAACGCAGAATCAGACGGATCCGCTGCACTTCCGCATGCGTGCGGGCAGCGACGAAGTGCTGCGCCTCGGTATCTGTCTGAACTGATCCGCTCCATGCCTTCCGTAACCATCGTCGGCGTCCTCAATGTCACCCCTGATTCCTACTACGATGGCGGCAAATTCGCCGCTCACGATGCGGCTCTGAAGCAAGCGGAGCGACTCATGGTCGAAGGAGCGGACATCATCGAAATCGGCGGGCAATCCACGGGCCCGGGGTCGGTGGATGTTTCCGCTGAGGAGGAACTCAAGCGCGTGATGCCGGTGATCGAGAGTATCGCACGATCGCTGCCGTCCGCTCGTCTCAGCATCGACACCTGGCAAGCGAATGTGGCTCGCCGGGCAATCGAGGCGGGGGTGACGATGGTGAATGATGTGACTGCCGGCCGCGGCGATGCGGCGATGTTCTCCACACTGCAGGACCGTGATGTATCGGTGGTGCTCATGTATGCCAAGGACCTCACGGCGCGTACCACGGTCCGTGATGAGCGCTACACATCGGTTGTCGATACGATCATGCGGTTCCTCCGCGAGCGAAGCCAGGCGGCAACAGATGCCGGCATCGCTCCGGAGCGACTCATCCTTGATCCGGGGCTCGGGCACTTCGTCTCGAGTGATTCGAAGTACTCCTTCGAGATTCTGGCGCGGTTGAAGGATTTCCTCGATCTTGGTCATCCGCTGCTCGTGAGCCCGTCACGCAAGTCCTTCCTTGCCGGGAGAGAGAAACTTTCCACAGCTGAGCGCCTCCCGGGCACCATTGCCGCTTCGGCGATTGCGGTTCTCAACGGGGCATCCTATATTCGCACGCACGATGTAGGAGAGGTGCGCCGCGGATGCGAGATTGCGGAAACAATCAGGAAATCGGTTGGTGATTGAAGATCAGAGAAGGGTTAGGGTTAGGATTAAGGCTAGGGCTGCCGCTATTCGACAATCAAAACGACTTCCCTAACCCTAATCCTGACCCTCATTCATACCATCACGAGTGCCGCGATAGCCGCAGCGCAGAGGATCACGATGAGTCCGATTGCCACGCGTGCAATGATGCCCTTGGCTTTCGTGTATTGCTCTTCGTTATCCACATTCACGATCATCATGATGCCGGCATAGATGATGACCACGACGGCGAGCAATGTGACGAATCCGAGGATGGCACCCACAATCGTCAGGATGGCTGTGATGATCGGATCCGGCGATCTGGGGATAATGGTAGCGTCATCGACAAGGAAGGCTTTGGCGGCGATGAGGAAAACACCGAAGAGCACCGAGAAGATCGTCCGGCGGATGTGCACAAGCCCTTCGTCGCTGCCGTAGCTCGTGACTGCGCGGATACCGCTGATGACGATCATGAGCACCGCGGCCGCTCCGGCGGGGATTTCGAGTTGTGCGAAAATATCGCGGATGATCTGTCCGAGGCTTGTGGCAGCCGCCGCACCGCCTCCATCGCCGAAGCCGATGAGTGCGTCGCGGATGGCGACGGCGGATCCCATAATGATGAGGGCGGCGAGCGCGCTGATCACCGCATTACGCGTTTTGTCCGCTTGCTGGCTGCCGGGATCGATGGCGAGGCGGAATCCCGCGAACATCACGACGACGATCGCGATTCCCACGGCGACCGGCAGGAATGCGTTTGCGATACCGGCGATGATCTCGCCGAGTGTCCCCGTTGTTTTCGGGATGAGGGCATTGCCTGCCACGATGTTGATGACATCCTGCAGCGTCGCGTGCGCTTTTGGGACGAAGAGGGCGGCGACGGCCGAGAGTGTGGAGGAGAAGACCTGCATGGCGCTCAGAAAATGACGAAATTGATGATCGCTTGCGCAGCGGACACGACGGCGAGGGCGACGAGTCCCGTGATGATCGACTTCTTACCCTTTTCTTTGAGCGACTCATCGTAGGAGATAACGAGCATGAAGCCGCCGATGATGATGGCGATGAGCGCAAGCACGCCGAAGATTGTTGCCAGGAAGCCGACGACGCCGGAGATTTCAGCCGATAATTCACTCCCTTCCAGTTGTCCCGTTCCGGTGATCGATTCGACGAGGACCCGCGCGAGGATGAGCACGGCCGCGCCGATCATGGCGTAGATGAGATTTTTGCGGGCTTCAGATGCCTGTCCTTCCTCCTGTGCGACAATCATGCGGATGCCTTGAATGGTGATGGCAACGATGAGTGCGGTGCCGCCCAATCCGAAGATGAAATCCAGAACGTTGTTGATGATCGCCGTGATCGGGCCGACGGTGACGATGGCCGCACTGGGCATGAATGCCGAAGCGATCACCGTGGCGCCCATCACGAGGGTGGCGCCGCCGATTGCGTAGGCGAAGGCGGTCTTCACTTCTGTTTGCGCATTTTCTTCATTGGCTCCAAACAGGAGCTTGAATCCGTAGAAGATGATCATGGCGAGCAGGAAGCCAACGAACATAGTTGTTGCCTGTGCGCCGATGTTTCCGATGACGCCAGAGAGGGGATTGCAGGGAAATGTCACTCCGTATTCATTGAGAGGGCACGGTGAAAACGTCACGATGGCGAAAGCGCTCGTGGGGACGAGTGCGAACAGCATGCCGGCAGCCCAGAGGAGAAAGCGCATAGAATCCAGTTATTATAGCAGAGATTGCGATTTGTCGCCACTGCGTTCGGGACAGGAGCTTCCGGTGCAGAGTGCGTCTTTTAGGAACCTTCATGCGCACCTGATATGATGGATCTATGCTTTCTTCCCCTCGCACAGTAGCCGGTACCCGGCCTATCGCTCTCAGCTCCTCCACGCAGTCGCAGGTTTACGCGCTCTTCGCGCTTGCCATGGCGCTCACGGCGGCTGGCGTATTCATCGGCATGCAGTACGCTGAGGCGATCTTCTCTTCGGGACTTAGCCTCTTCTTTCTGATCGCGGAGCTCATCCTCATCTTCACTGCGCGTCTGTGGATGGATCGCTCGCCGCTCAACATCATCCTCTTCGGGGCATTCCCGCTGCTCTCTGGCGTCACCGTGACGCCGTACCTCATCGCCGTCCTCACGGGGTACGCCAACGGCGGAGCGATCCTCTTCAACGCGGTGCTCGCGACGGCCTTCATGGCCGGAGCTGCCGCAGTTTTCGCATCGACCACGAAGTGGGATCTTTCGATCCTGGGGCGCGCGCTTCTCTTCATGCTCTTGGGACTGCTCTTCTTCGGAGTTCTGCAGATTTTCTTCGCGTCCCTGCGGACGACAGGTATGGAGATGGTCATCTCCGGCGCGAGCATCGTGCTCTTCGCGGTCTTCACGGCATACGATGTCCAGCGCATCCAGCGCCTCGCTCGCCTCGGGGCAAACCCGTTTTTGATGGCTCTGAGCCTCTACCTCGATATCTTCAATCTGTTCCTCTCCATTCTGCGCTTCATGGTGGCGGTATCGGGAAACAGGAGGTAATGATGAAGGGCAGATTTAGGGGGAATTGCTTTGATTGTCCTGAAACAACATCCCTAGCCCAGCCCTGACTCTAGCCCCGATTCTCGCTCTTTTTACTTTGCATTCGCTTCCTCACTCCTTTACTCTAGGCCCGCTATGTCCAAGAGACCTACCCCCAAGAAACGGCGCGAGAAGAGCAGGGGACGCACACAGTTCGGCGTTTACATGCAGAGCGAGGTTCGCAGGCTGACCAACAAGCTGAACTCTCCGTATGCACCGGTGGCGGAGTCCAAGGGCAAGGTGGAGAAGGCCCTGAAGGGCATCACGAGGATTAAGGCGTGAGGCGAGGACTTGGGACTTGGGATAGAGGGCTTTTGTTTGTTTGCTTACGTTCATTTCCCAAGTCCTCTGTCCTAAGTCCTAAACCACTTGTTCATCATTGAGAATCCTCTGATTGTCGCTAACATATAACCATGGCCCGCAGACGTCACCTATCGCGCATCGCTGTCATGCAGGTTCTCTTCGAGACGGAGCGCAGGCCGGCGGTGACTGCGAAGGATTCTCTCGTTCGCAATATCCGCGAGCTTGGAGCGGCTGACGAGGAGTTTGCGCGCAAAGTCTTGGATGGGGTTCTCTCGAAGTATGCGGAGCTGAAGCGAACGGTGGAGGAGCACGCGCCGGGATGGTCCTACGAGCGCATGGATCCGATTTCCCGCTGCGCGCTGCTTATCGGGGCATATGAGCTTCTCTTTGCGCACGACGCTCCTCCGGCTGTGGCCATGAATGAGGCCATCGAGATTGCCAAGGAGTATGGTACGGATGAGAGTGGGAAATTCGTAAATGGCGTATTGAATGCGATTGCGCATAGATGAGGAAATCAAAGATGACGAGTCATACTTTTCCCCCTACACTTCCCCCGTATGACGAGTCCCGCTTCGTTCGTGCACTTGGAAAAGGCCATCGGCGTCACGTTCCGTGACAAGGAGATCCTCGTGGAGGCGCTCACGCATCGGAGTGCCGTTCGCGGAGGTTCCACCAAGCGTCACAATGAGCGGTTTGAGTTCCTCGGTGACGCCGTCCTTGAGCTGGTGGCAACGGAGTATCTTTTCCAGTACAAGGACAAATCGGAAGGAGAGCTGACGAACTGGCGTGCGGCGCTCGTGAAGGGCGAGCACCTCGCTTCGGTGGCGCAGGATCTGAAGCTCGGGGAGTATCTCTTCTTGAGCAGGGGGGAGGAGGCCAGCGGCGGGCGGCAAAAGACATCGACGCTCGCCAACGCTCTCGAAGCCCTCATCGGCGCCATCTTCCTCGATCGTGGCTTCCAGGAAGCCAAGCGTTTCTGCGACGAATTCATTCTCATCCGTCTCGAGAAGCTCCTTGCACAGGGGAAGGATCGTGACGAGAAGAGCGTCTTCCAGGAGCGATCTCAGGAGCTCTTCGGCGTCACGCCGCACTACAAGGTGGTGGATGAACACGGACCCGATCACGACAAACAATTCACGAGTGCGGTCTTCATTGGCGAGGAGGAAGTGGCACGGGGCACAGGGAACTCCAAGCAGCGTGCCGAACAGGCGGCTGCGAAAGCCGGACTCAAGGAGAAGGGGTGGAAGTGAGAAAAAGCTTCTTAGCTGATTAGCTTGTTAGCTTCTTAGGAATGGAAGCAATTCAGAAGCATGCCTGCTGCTAAGAAGCTACAACCTAAGAAGCTCATCACTCACCCCATCTTGATCTCGATATCCACGCCCGAGGGGAGGCTTAAGTTCTGCAGGCTCTCGATGGTTTTGAACGTGGTTTCGGTGAGATCGATCAAGCGGCGGTGCGTGCGCATCTCGAACTGATCGCGCGCGTCTTTGTGGACGAACGTGGACCGGTTCACGGTGAACTTGCGGATCTTGGTGGGCAGCGGGATCGGTCCGTGGACCACTGCGCCGCTGCGCTCCGCCGTATCCACGATCTTCGCTGCAGCCTCGTCGAGAACCACGTGGTCGAAAGCGCTCAAGCGGATGCGAATGGAGGAGACCTTCGCCTCGGGCTTCTTGGCGGCTCCCGCGCGCTTGGGAGACGGATCAAAGAGGGTCGGCTGTTCCTTGGTCACCGCTTCTTTCTTTGTCGGTTCCGGCTTCTTCGCCGCCTCCTTCTTCACCGCCTTCTTCGCCCCTTTGTCCGCTTTCTTCACAGCAGGCTTCGCCTTCTTGGGGGCGGAGGATTTCGCTGCGGGTTTCTTGGCAGGACTCATGGGACGAAAGGGGGAAAGAACAGGGGGCCGAGGGGGAACCTCCGAACGCTTACTTGAGGACCTTGGTCACGACGCCGGCTCCGACGGTGCGGCCGCCTTCGCGGATGGCGAAGCGGGTACCGTTATCGAGAGCGATCGGGCAGCCGAGGGTCACGACGAATTTCACTTCATCGCCCGGCATGACCATCTCCACGTTGGCCGGGAGTTCGACGGTGCCGGTGACATCCGTTGTGCGGATGTAGAACTGCGGCTTGTAGCCCTTGAAGAACGGGGTGTGGCGGCCGCCTTCCTCCTTCGTAAGCACGTACATCTCCGCTTCGAAGTTCGTGTGCGGGGTGATGGAACCCGGCTTCGCGAGCACCTGTCCGCGTTCGATCTCATCGCGCTCGATGCCGCGCAGCAGGAGTCCCACGTTGTCGCCGGCGAGACCTTCGTCGAGCATCTTGTGGAACATTTCCACGCCCGTCACCACCACCTTGCGGGTGTCGTGGATGCCGATGAGCTCCACTTCCTCGTTGATCTTGATCTTGCCCTGCTCGATGCGGCCCGTGGCGACGGTACCGCGACCCTTGATGGAGAAGACGTCCTCCACGGACATGAGGAACGGCTTATCCGTCTCGCGCTTGGGATCGGGGATGAAGGTGTCGAGCGTGTCGAGCAGCTCCTTGAGCTTGGCGACCTGCGTGGCATCGCCCTCGAGCGCCTTGAGCGCGGAACCGCGGATGATCGGGGTCTTGTCGCCCGGGAACTCGTACTTCGTCAGAAGCTCGCGGATCTCGGTTTCGACCAGATCGATGAGCTCGGGGTCGGAGACCATGTCCACCTTGTTCAGGAAAACCACGATGTACGGAACGTTCACCTGCTTCGCAAGCAGGATGTGCTCACGGGTTTGCGGCATCGGGCCGTCCGCTGCGGAAACCACGAGGATGGCCGCGTCCATTTGAGCGGCGCCTGTGATCATGTTCTTCACGTAGTCGGCGTGCCCCGGGCAGTCCACGTGCGCGTAGTGGCGCTTGGCGGACTCGTACTCCACGTGAGCGGTGTTGATCGTGATTCCACGCTCGCGCTCCTCAGGAGCATTGTCGATGGCTGCGTAATCCTTCTTCTCTCCTTCCGGCGAGAAATTGAGGGATAGGGCTGCGGTGAGGGTCGTCTTCCCATGGTCGACGTGACCGATGGTACCGACGTTGACGTGCGTCTTATTCCGGTTGAATTTCTTGCTCTCTGCCATAATCAAGGAGGGAAAAGAAAAGAAGCAGATGGAAACGTCGAGGAGGTAACCTCCTCTCGCGCGGCAGTCTAGGGAGAACCGTAGGAGGAGTCAACAGGATCAAACGTGAAATATGGGTTTCTTTCTGCCACTCGGAGACACTGTACACTGTTGCCGTGCATGTCCGTGAACGCATGGCCGGCTTCGTGAATGTGATCTGGGAGTGGTATGCATCGCATAAGCGCACGCTCCCGTGGCGGGATCTTACGATAGAGGATGAAACGCAGCGCGCGTACCGGATCCTCGTTTCAGAGGTCATGCTTCAGCAGACGCAGGTCGAACGGGTGAAGGTGATGTACCGGACATTCCTCGAGCGTTTCCCGACACTCTCTTCTCTCGCGGGAGCTTCCAATCGCGACGTACTCCTTGCGTGGCGGGGGATGGGCTACAACAGCCGGGCGCTTCGGTTGCGGGATGCTGCGTGCAGCATTGAAGAGCGTTTCGGGGGAGAATTCCCCAAGGAGATGGATCAGCTGAGTTCCATCAAGGGCATCGGACCCTACACCGCGGCTGCCATCCGCAATTTCGCGTTCAATCTTCCCACCCCCTGCATCGACACGAACATCCGCCGGATCCTTCATCGCACGTTCGTAGGTCCGGAGGAAAGAGATGGGATGTGGGAGAAGGATGATCGTTCGTTGCTCAGGCTGGCGGAAGAAGTAGTAAAAATGGCGTGCGACGGCGGGCGGCACGATGCAGCCAATTGGCATGCTGCCTTGATGGATTTCGGTTCGCTGGTGCAGACAAAATCGAATCCCCGTTGGCATCTCTGCCCGCTCACGCGCTTGGGATTGATGAAGGCGACACCGAAGGCGTGGGAGCGACGCCGTTCGTCCTTCGACGGGCTCAGGATGACACCGAGCGAACGGCGCCGCAGCGAACCGGGACGGGAAATCGCGGGGAAGTTCGTTCCCAACCGCATCATCCGCGGGAGGATCATCGACGAATTGCGGGACGAAGAAGCAGGTCTTCGTTTCGACGAGCTCGGACGGCGCGTCTGCATCGACTGGTCGCCGCGGCAGCATCGCGCGTGGCTGAAGGCAATTGTGGACAAGCTCGCGCGCGAGCAGATGCTCCAGCAGATCGAAAGCAGGTATTCACTCCAGCCATAGGTCACGCCGAAGTCGGGATTCACGAATCTCTGCTTCAGGACGAGGAAGAGATTACTGTCCGATAAAGACCCCGCAATCATCGGAGCAATTGGTTGTTGTTTCCCCTGCTTCGGGTTCGCAAATGTAGTTGCCGCACATGGAAGCTGGGCAATCGCTCGGGCACTGTCCGCCATTCGGAATATTTGCTTCACGCACCGAACAGTGGGCATTTCCGCAACAGTCCAGAGCACAATATTGGGAGCTCCATGAGATCTCTTCCAGATAAGTGCAAGCACCGTTCCCGCAAGTTGTGAAAGCAGAAGAGGACGACCTCGAGGAACTTGAACGGCTGAAAGAGGAGGAACTCTAAGAAGAAGAGCCGATAATCGGTAACCCCGAATAGACGACCTTTCCGTTGTCCCCCACTGCGACGTACCTCTGCACTCCGCCCCACGGTCCGCCGTATACAACGGCATTGATGGCATCCGTCCCGAAGTTCATATTCATGGTCTTCCAGGTGGAGCCGAGGGGCTCCCATTCGTAGGACTCAACGGTGGTGGATCCTTTGCCTGCGCCTCCCACAGCGAGGACCTTTGCGTTGATGAATTCAATGGCATTGATGGGCTCCGGCATGATCCACGTGGCGGCGGTTACCTGCCACGTGATGCCGTCGGTCGAAGTGAGGGCCTGCCCGCCATCCGTGCCGACTACGAACTTCCCCTGGCCGTTCACCGAACCGTAATCAATGGAGTTGAAGTTATACCCGTAGGGGGAAACGACGAAGGCATGCCAGTCGGTGCCATTGTCGGACCAGGAACCCAAGCCTCCACCCCCCACGGCCACGAGTCTGCTGACGCCGTTGACGGTTCCGCGGGACATGGCCTTGATGGCGTTATTCCCCACACCCATGTTGACGTACGTCCACGTGTGGCCGTTGTCGGTGGACTTCGCCGCTTTACCCCCGTCCCCCGCCGCGATGAACGTGCTGCTGCCGACGTAGTCGACGGTGCGGATGGTGTTAGTGCCAAAAACCGCGTTCGTCAGATCGGCGGCAGTCCACGTGGTCCCATTGGAACTCCAGAAGATTTTGCCGTTCGTTCCGACGGTCACGAGCGCGGAGCCGTTGTAGCCGATGCCATAGATCGTGTCGGTGCTGCCGAAGCCCGTGTTCTGGATGGGAGACCACGAGGCACCATTGGTGGAAGTCGCCAATTTGCCAGCCTCACCCACCGCCCAGTACTTGCTCCACGTGTACAGGATGCCTTTGATGGAACTGCCCCCGAAACCGGCGTCGGCCACGTTCCAGGTGAGGGACGTATCCGCACTTGAAGAGGAGGAGACGGATGAGCTCGAAAGGCTGGAAGAGGAAGAGGCGGAAATCATCCACGTCGGCGAAGGCACGGTGGTCACTTCAATGTCACAATTTTTGTAGTATGGCGGACTCGTGTGAGGATCATTGGGGGTTACTTTAATGCACGTACCGCCATCGAAACTCACGCCGCCAAGAAGGGCATAGGAGGGATCTTGTTCCGGGAATTTCCAGATGACATTGATGGGGAGGGAGAAAGCGCCGTCGTTCTGAAGGCGGATGCTGAAAGAACCCTGTGCACCTGGAGCGATGTCTCCGCGGATCTCATACGTGGCGGTTCTCTCCGGAGAGATATTGTACTGGGTGTCATTTTCGACGCCGAGAGTCGCTGAGGGCTGGAGTTGATCTTTTTGGAAATAGCCGACCATTTTTTGATCCACCACGTTGTCATTGTCCGTATCCCTCCAGATGCTGGCATTGGACAGCGGGAGAATATCCGTTGTCGATTGAATGGCGATCCATCGGAGACGGGATTCCTGCTCCGCGGTTACGGTGAAGCGCAAGAGCGGAACATCCGTTTGTCCGGGGGATACAGAGATGGTCCCTGCACCGATGCTCGTCTCGTCTATGAAGAGGGCAGGAGAGATATAGGTGATTTTGCAGAAAGAAGAGCAACTGTCAGAGTCGATATTGTTCGCGTCATCGCATTCCTCCTCTGGATCGAGGATGCCGTTACCACAGGGGGTGCACAGCGGAGCAAGGGAGAAAATTGCGAGATTGTTCTGACTGTTGGCTTCTTCCGAAGAAAAATAAGGGTAGGCATAACCGTTGAGCACGCGGGAATTATTTGCTGCGCAAAACTGCGTGCGGTTCGCAACAAAGGCAAGGTCGAATTCACGTGAATCGTTTGGGGGGATTGTGAAACCAACGCTATCGCTTGCGACCCCTGGCGGACAGAGGACTCTTCCGTCGCCAACCTCATCAACACCACAGGGCTCAGTCGCATCTTCCAAGAAAGTGATACCCGGGGGGAGCGGGCTCTCACTGGTGGCAGGATTGGTGTCACCATAGATAGCAGCTTGTACCCATTTAGCCTCAACGGAGCTTGATAGATTGGACACGAGAAGCTTGAGACGGAAAGAGGCGGTCTGACTATCACTGCCGCTACTAAATTGGAGCGTGTTTTCGAACGTCGCTTGAATATCTGGAGCTGGATTGCAGTCCTTCGAGCAGTTGCACTTATCCTCGCCATCTCCACACTGTCCATTCCCGCAGGTCGTTCCCCAGCCATCGACGCATGTGCCCAATGATCCATCACTCGGAGCCACGCACATCCCGCCTGCCAAGACTGCACGCGGCTTGATCCCCGCATTCTGGCTGCAGCACTCCGTGGGGCCGAACACAGGGGAGCCGTAAACCGTTTCCCCCTCGTTGGCGCAGGGTTGTGACGGGCAGTCCTCCACACAATTGCAGCGATTCTCTCCCGTGCCACATTCGCCATTACCGCAGAGTGTGCAGACGAATTGCTCCAAAATGGAAACACTACATGTGCCGCCGTCACCGGGGACACTGGTGGGAACAGCCTTCAGGCCTTCGCAGCAGGGGGAAGAATTCATGACCGGCGAGCCGGTCTCGCCTTCCGCAAGGCACTCGGACGGGCAATCCACTTCGCAGTTGCAGTGGTTTTCCCCCGCACCGCAGAGGCCGTCGCCGCACTTGGTACAGGTGAATGATCCCATCATCATGATGCATTGGTCGCCTCCCCCCGGAATGGCACGGGAGATCTGGGTGAGGCCGACGCAGCACTGCGGGGCATTCTGGATCACGGGACCGGAGGCACCTTCCACGATGCAGGCGCCCGGAAGCGTCGGAAGGACCGGCTCGCAGGGCTGGCCGGGAGAGGCGCAGGCGAAGCCCGGTTCGAGCTGGCAGACCCAATCACATCCATCATCACTGTTCACGTTGGCATCGTCGCACTCCTCATCTGCGTCGAGGCTTCCATTGCCGCAGAGTGAGCAGGAGCAGTACTTGCAGGAACTGGCTCCGGTGCAATCGCTGTCTGCTTCGCATTCCTCACCGCCATCTTTGACCCCATTGCCGCAGATGGACCAGAGGGATTGTCCGTCCACATAAGAGAGATGCACGGTTTTGCACATGGCATCCGTTGGGACATGGTAGGTGGTCGAGTCGGACGTCTGGCCGGCTGCATCTGTGAATTGAACGTGAGTATCGTAGTCCAGGGGGAGATAGCTTCGGTAGAGGAATGACAGCACGGGCTGGGCTGAGCCGCCGATGAAATCTCCTTCAATGTTTTTGAAGGGGGTAATGACCATCATGGTCATCGGGACATCCGCCTTCACCGTCAAGTGGGCGACGGGGGTCACTGCCACGTCACCGATATTGATGGTCTGAGAGGGGGAGGGACTGACAGGCAGAAACACCTTTTCGGCGTCGAATGGCCTGAGAATGATCTGTAGGGGGTGTGACCAATCATTATGGAAGATCTCGATGCTAGCGGTGGAGCAGTCATTGTTGAAGACCCATGAGCCGCCGTTGCTGGAAGATGCGCCTTCGTATTTGAATCGGAAGTCCGTCTTCACCGAGAAGGAGAATTGTCCGTCGGGACCGGTGATGACTTCTTCCGGCGTGAATGCAAACACGCTTGCAAGAGTTGCACCGGCGATGGGTTGCTGCGTGAGTCCATCGATGAGTCGGCCTTCGATCTGGATGGTCTGGATCAGCTGGCAGCTCACCATGCAGTGATTCCCCTCCGTTCCGTTGAGCGTTCCGTTGTCGCATTGCTCAGCTCCTTCCTGTACGCCATTGCCGCAGATGGACCACTGCGACTCACCGCCGACGAGTCTCAGATTCACCGTCTGGCAGAGAGCGTCTGCGGGGACGTGGAAAGTGCTGGAGGTGACCTTCTGAGTCTGTTCGTCGATAAACTCCACTTGGGCATCGTAGTCGAGCGGCAGGGCGTTACTGAGGAAGTGTTCTGTTTTGAACCCATCCTGTCCCGGGCCGTTGCGGCCCTCGCGATTTTTGTAGGTATACCATACCCACATGGATGAGGGGATGTCGGTAACCGTCGAGATATCGGCCGTGGGGTACATCTGCACGTCTCCGATATCCACCTCACGCAATGATCCGAGGGGAACGCGGATCTCTTCCGCCGCATCGAACGGATACTTCGTGAGTTCCAGTGGGCCCGAGGAGTTACGCTGGACAGAGAAGGAACCGTAGTTGTAGCAGTCCTTAAAGAATGACCAGGAGCCGGATATGTTGGGCACGCCGAATTGCGAACCCGGTTCGGTGAGCTTGAAGTCGGTGCTGATCGACATCGAGAAGTTTCCGTTCGCGTCCGTGACGACGGTCGACGGACCGTATTCGTACGAACTCTGAAGGGTTGCTCCACTCAATCCTTGCTGCGTCATCTGGTCCACGACCCTGCCCGTGAGTGTGATCGTGTAGGGAACGAACTGGCACTCCGCGGAGCAATCGTTTCCCTCCGTTCCGTTGGCTGGACCGGCGTCGCACTGTTCCCCCGGATCCACCCGGCTGTTTCCGCAGCCCGGCCCCACGTCGAGACCCGTCGAGCACTTGAAGGAGAGGTCCTTCTCCGTCATGACGTAGTAGGTCGTCCCTCCGAGGAATTCCGTGATCGTGCCATTCCGTTCGAGCAGAAGGTTGTAGGCGTCCTGCGTATCGGGGACGTTCACGGCATATTCCCCTTGAGAGATTTGGAAGCGACCGAGGAAGGGCGGTTCCCCTCCTTTATACTCGTAGGACCAGAAGCGGGTTACTTGGTCATTTGCAAGGAGAGATCCGGTTGCGAAGAATGAAAAAGGATCACCGGACGGGCATTTGAAGATGTTATGTTCGTCTTTCTTCAAGACGATGCCTTCCTCCGACTGTGCCTTCGTGAAGACGTTCACGGGCGTGAACACCTGCCCGAGGAGCGAGCTTGTTCCGGGTAAACGAGGGATGGCCGGACGTGAGAGCACTTGCAGCTCCACGGCGACAACTGCGAGGAGCGCGACCGCGAGGAGACCGTAACGAAGAGGGGAGTGAGTGGGAGATTTCATGAAAGGGCGAGGAAATATCACTCCTTACTCTACGAGGAAGGAAACCTGACGGCAACGCAATTTTGTTACGCCTGCGGTAGTGTCGCAGCAGGCGGCGGTACGATGTCGGGAGCAGCCGGCGCCGCAGACGCCGGGGGCGGGGGAGTTTGCTCCGATTGTGGAATTGTTGTTTCAGTTGCTTTTGCGGTAGGCGTTGGTTGCACGACGGTTTCCGCGGGTGTCGGAGTTACGGCAGATTCCTGCGTCGATGGAGTCACAGTCGCAGGCGCTTCTGTCGGAGACGTGGGTTGTACGGTCGGTTGCGCGGGAATCGTTTGCTGCATGGGTTGCGCGGTCGACTGCGCTGACGGCGTTTCCTTGGGTGGGAGGACAGCCAGCTCCGTCGGAGACGAAACGGGCACTTGCGGTGCGGATGTCTCCAGCGACTTGAGTGCCTGTTCAAGCCGTGCGGAAGATTCCTCCGGTGGTTGCGCCACGACCGGTGCGCCGAGCGGTTGATTGTCGCCGATCGGGAGGGTGGCTGCCTTGCGGCGGCGACGGGAGAACAGGAGGAAGGGTACTGCCACCAGTGCAACGGCGATGAGGATGATCTGCCAGAGAGGGAGCGCCGTGAGGAGAGTCATTGCCGAGAACCCTCCGCCGGTCGCCGCTGTTTCGGTGCCTTCACTGCCCGTCTCGGCGGCCGGAAGTTCGGGGGTCGGCAGAACGGCTCCGGATGCGCCGACGGCGTCGATGGCGCCGGTTTCCGTCGGGGCTGCTTCGTGAGGGGCGACATCTGACGATGAGGAAGCGGTTTCCACCGGAGGAGCGGATGGCTCCGCGGGAATGGGTGGCGTGGGCTGAAGCACTGGCTGGCCGTTTCGGTAGAAGACACGGCCGGTTGATGCCGCTTGGGCCGTCAGGGCGGAAGGGGCGATCACCTCCGCTCCTATGCCAAACGCTTCGCCCGGCGTCATGTACGCAAACACGGCGGGGGCGCCTGCGAGCAGGGAGAGAGCGAGGGTGAGGCGGAGAATCGTCTTCATGGATGGAGGGGTGTGGATGTTTCAAGAAATATTATACATCAAATGACAGTATATGTACATATATGGATTTTTGGCATATGTATCATTAAAAGACATATGTCATTGTGTCATCATTGAATGCGTTTGAAGGATGGTTCGAGATGGCCCGTGCGCGGACACTCTTGCATGGTTATCGAATTTTCCTTGCAGGAGGGGAAGGGCACCTTATCCGGTTCCCTTCCCCTCCTGCATCTCCCTTTCCCTCCTGATAGTAACGCTTTACGAGAGTAAATGAGCGGGTTCACTTCGCCGCCTCTTCGATTCTCCTTTCTCTGATGACGTTGACCTTGATCACGCCGGGGTAGGTGAGCTCTCCTTCAATCTTGCGGGCGATGTCCTTGGCGAGCTGCTCCTGCATGAGGTCGTCGATCTTCTTTACGTCCACGTAGACGCGGATCTCGCGGCCGGCGGAGATGGCGAAGGCGCGTTGAACGCCCTCGAAGCCCTTCGCGAGGTCTTCGAGGTTCTTCAGCCTCTTCAGATACGCTTCGAAGGATTCGCGACGCGCACCCGGACGCGCACCCGAGACGGCATCCGCTGCGGCGACGATGAAGGCTTCCGGAGAGGCGATAGGAACGTCTTCGTGGTGGGCGGCGATGCAGTGGAGCACTTCCGGCCGCACCTTGTAGCGCTTGCAGATCTCCAGACCGATCTCCACGTGCGTCCCCGAGACTTCGTGGTCGAGTGCCTTGCCGATGTCGTGGAGCAGGCAGCCCTCGGCGACGATCTGCGCATCCGCGCCGATCTCTTCCGCAAGCATGCGGCCGATGTTTGCCATCTCCACGGAGTGCTTGAGGATGTTCTGGCCGTAGCTCGTCCGGAACCGGAGCCTTCCGATGATCTTTAAGAGATCCTGCGGATAGCCGGTGATGCCGAGCTCCTCGGTGGCGCGCTTGCCGAACTCGAGCATCATCTTGCTGACTTGCTCCTTCATCTTGCCGACGATCTCCTCGATGCGCGCGGGCTGGATGCGCCCGTCCTTCACGAGCTTCTCCATCGCGAGCTTCGCCACGTAGCGGCGAGCGAGATCGTATCCGGAAATGACGATGGCCCCCGGCGTGTCATCGATGATGATGTCCACGCCCGTGGCTTCTTCGAATGCGATGATGTTGCGGCCCTCCTTGCCGATGATCTTTCCCTTCACGTCGTCGGATGGCAGTTGCACGATGGTCGCGGTGGATTCCGTGGCGACCTCGGAGGCGTAGCGCTGCATGGCTTCGGCGAGGAGGTTCTTCGCCTTCTCTTCAACTTCATCTTCCATGCCCTGCTTGAGGAGCTTGATCTGCGAAGCGAAATGACCGGCATACTCGGTTTTTATCTGATCCCAGAGCTGCTCACGAGCTTGTGCTTCCGTGAGCTTGGCAACCTTCTCGAGCGCTTCACGGTGTTGCGCGCTCGATTGGGTGAGCTCCGCTTTCAGATCCTCCACATCCTTGAGCTTCTGCGCGAGAGCGGTTCGCTGGCGTTCGTTCTCCTGCATGCGTTCCGTCAGGTTGCGTTCCTTCTCCTCAAGGCGGGCTTCGTCCTTCTCGAGTTTGCTCTCGAGTTCGTTGGCCTTGATCTTCGCCTCGCTCAGGATCTCGCGAGCCTGCGCGCGTGCTTCGGCTTCGGCCGCCTTGGCCTTCACTTCGGTTTCGGAGATTTTCCCCTCCAGCTTATTCAGCTGCTGTTCGAGAGAAGAGATCTCGGTCCGCAGCGCGTTGGAAATGCGTTTTCCTTTCGAGAACCAGAACCACCCCGTGAGGATCCCCAGCAGGAGTCCTGCAAGGAGTGAGAGAAAGATGATGATGTATTCCATGGTGAGGGCAGAAGGAAATAAGAATCCTCTGCCACTCTCTCGTTCAATCAGCGGACGGTCGTCCCATCGGTCGTAATGCGAGGTGCTGTCGGTGATACATGAAAGTCATCGGATGGGGAGAGCTATTCCAAGGAGGGAAGTCTGCTGAGTGATTTCCGGATAGGAAGGGAGAAAGTGGTCAGAAATCTCTCTCAGTATAGAGGAAGAACCGTCGAAAGCGAATGCGTGAGTTTCGGCTGTGCATAGGGCTCTTCACGGCGTTCAGCGTAAAAGATGAATTGACAGAAACTACAAATGATTGTGATGGGATTCGCGGGCGTTCTATGACGGCGTGGAACGCCCCGCAGGGGGTACTGATGCGCCTAAGTGATTGGCAGGAAAATTATCGTAATCGTGAAGATCGGTACGTGCGTTGAGCGATGGTTCAATGGTTGTCCTTCCTTTTCCTCACATGCATTCACTCAATCATCGATGCTCATCATTGTGTCATGGGATATTCCATACCCTGTTGGCGATATTGCACCAACCAATTCACTCCAATAAAGCGTTGCTCTTAGGAAAGAGAGGGAGGTGCCGGAGGGGGAGGAAACCAAATAAGGTGTCCTCTCCCTCCGGCGAAGAAAAACTTAAGGAACATTCAGTAGGATACGGTGCGATTTTCCCGACGTGGCTCACCATGACGTATGGTTGGCGCCTGACATTCTTCGGTGTTTTCATTTTGTTTTTCTTTTGTATTTCCCCGCACGTTCACGCCCAAGTCGTCCTCTCCGAAGTGATGTGGATGGGGAGCGATCTCTCGACCTCTGACGAGTGGGTGGAAATCGCATCCACTGTCGATACGTCCTTCTCCATCGGCGGCTGGACGCTCACGTCGCTCGCCTCCGGAGGCTTAGAAACGACGATTGCAGAATTTCCGCTTGGGGCTGCGGTGGATCCCGGACAGTATCTTGTGGTCTCCAAGTACGGGGCCGACCGATCGCGCTTGCAGAGCGATGGTGACTTCATCGCGAGCACGGTGAGTCTTCCCAATACGAAATTGCTCCTCCGATTGCGCGATGCATCGGGAGCGATCATGGACGAAGTCGATGACGGGATCGGCGACCCGTTCGTGGGTGACAATCCATCGGGAGGCGGCCCGAAGGCGAGCATGGAGAGGATCGATCTTCGTCTGCCCGGCACTTCGAAAGATAACTGGCGCACTACGACGCTCTCCTGCGGTTTCAAGGAAGGATCATCCATCTTCGGCTCACCAAGATTCGCTCAGTGCGATAGTAACGCTGCCGGTTCTTCCTCATCTTCATCCTCCGCCTCCTCTTCTTCTTCTGACTCCTCTGATTCCTCTCACTCTTCTTTTTCCTCTATTTCCTCTTCCTCCTCCATCGAAAACCCTAACCCTAACCTTCTCCTCCTCTCTGAAATCCTCGCCGATCCTACGGGCGCGGATACGGACGAATGGATCGAGGTTGGCAATTTCGGGGAGGAGACGGTCGACCTCTTCGGGTGGATCATCGAACGGGGAGGAGGAAGCTACCATTATCCGGATCATGCGGTCTTGCATCCCGGAGAGCGCATCAGCTTGCGCAAATCCTTAAGCGGCCTCTCGCTCCCCAACGACGGAGGCACGGTGTCTCTTCTCTCCGGATCGACGATCGCAGATCAGGTGGAGTACCCCAAGACCGCCGAAGGCGTGAGCTTCGGCCGATCGCCGGAGGACGTATCCACATGGACGGCTCTCTGTATCCCGACGGAGGGGCGGGGAAACACGCTCGAGAAACCCGACGTCGATATCGTCGTGCAATCGGGCAAGACTTCGGGAGTCGGGAGCTTGTCGATCAATGTGCAGGCTGCGGTCTCGCCGGGATCGTCGCCGCCTCTGCGTTGCCGCTTTGAGTACGGCGACGGCTCCGTGAGCGATGCCTGCAATCCGTCCTACCATACATTCACCCATTCGGGAGATTACGAGATCATCCTCACGGGAGAGACCTCCTGCGGATCCTTCGTGCCCGCGCGATTGCGCGTCACGGTGGAACCGGAGGAGGAAGATCCTATCGAAGAAGAAACGTGGGATTTCGAAGAGGAAGAGACGGCTTCTTCCGCGCAGTCTTCCGCGTTTTGCGATCCGTCTGCAAGCGGTGCGATCCTCTCCGAGGTGTATCCGTATCCGGGGGAGGACGAAGAGGAATGGATCGAGCTACACAATATCTCTGACGAAAAAATCCAGCTCTGCGGATGGACGATCGACGATGTGCGCTCTGGCGGCAGTCATCCGTTCACGATCACGGATGAGTTCGCAATCGCAGCCGGCGGATACCTCGTGCTTTCCGGAGAAGAGACGGGACTTAAGTTGAATAACGACGGTGACGAAGTGCATCTGATTTCTCCCGCGGGAGTGGATCAGTCGGTGTCGGTGCCGAAGCTGAGAGTTGAGGAGTCGTACGCGTACGTGGATGGACAGTGGTGCGTGAGTGAGGAAGCTCTTCCCGGCGAACCGAATCGGTGTCACTCCGCATCCTCTTCGTCTGAGCGGAGTACCGCGAAAGCGAAGAAGCCATCGCGCACTGCCGTCACGAAGAGCGCGAAGAAGACTTCCAAAGCGAAGAAATCCGCCAAGATATCCGCGCTCGATGGGAGCCTCACTGTCCATGCCGGTTCCGGCACGCTCCTCATTACCAAGGCATCCGAAGACAGGACCTTGGAGTTGCTTGTGGCGAGCATCAGCATCATCACGTTCGGAGGGTTCTTCGTCGTGAGGAGGTATCTGTGATGGAGGGATTCTCTGTGTACATGCTTCGGTGCAAGGATGGGACGTACTACGTCGGCGTCACGAATGATGTGGGGAAACGTTTCGTGCAGCACCAGGAAGGATGGGACTCCAAAGCCTACACGCACAATCGTCGGCCGGTGGAATTGGTCCACGTCGCCGAATTTTCCGAGGTGACTGACGCGATTGCATTCGAGAAGCAGGTGAAAGGATGGGGTAGGAAGAAAAAGGAAGCGTTGATACGAAGGGAGTATGAGAAGTTGCCGGGATTATCAGGAAGAAGAAAACCTTTTCAAAAGAAAAAGGAGTGTCACCCTGAGGAGGAGCCCCGAGCGTAGCGAGGGGCGACGTCTCGAAGGGTGACACTTCTCCGTGTCCATGCTTCGAGACGGCCCTTCGGGCCTCCTCAGCATGACACGGGGGGCGAAACGGTACATGTATGACAGCGAAAGAACTCGTCCTATCCGTTCCCTTTGGCTTCTCTCAAACATTTGACGCCATCGTAGCCTTCGACGCGATCACCCCAAAACCCCCTACTCAAAGGGGCTCGAATCTGCTACAATATCTCGATGCCTCCGAATCAACCGAACCCATCTGGAACAAGCCCGGAACTGCAGCGCGAGCTGGAGGCGATTTGGAGAGAGCGTCTCAGGCTTACGGCGGGAACGAAGATCACCGATGACGCTCGTAAGCAGCTCGATACTCTCCTTGGCAAGAAGAAGCATGCAGAGGTGGCGCCACGCAAGCAGACGCCGGATGCCATGATCGTCAAGAATGTCTGTCGCACTATCGCACAAACGAGGAGCGGGCTTCTGCCACTCATTCATGAGAAGGATGCAAAGAAACGTCGAGAGAAGTTGATCACCAAACTGACAACCGGCGGGAAAAAGCTGGAGACACTCGTCAATGACCCGGAGTCCCCGGAAGCCGAACTTCTTGCTTATATGTTTGAGACGTACATCGACCCCGCTACCACAGAAACCGATGCCCTATTGGAGAAAGTAACAGAGGCGGAAGTAAAAAGCGCGACGAACCTTCTCAAGGCGAAGGAACTGTTCGATACCCTGATGGGAGATGACGAAAATTTGAATATCGGTAAGGCAGCGGTTACAACGGGAATTCCAGCTCCGGGTACGGGACGCATCAAATCATTGGAAGAGAGGGCCAATGCAAATAGTGCCAGGGCCGCCGCAGCGTCACTAGCTCCCAATGGCAACCCCCTTCCCTTTTTGGATGCAGAAGCCAAGCAGCGGGAGGAGATTGCCAAACTCGAACGGAGGAAGGTATCTCTAGGTAAGAGTCTGGACAAAGTCCAGTCGCATCTGAAAGAGGTCGCACCTGCCTGTGGGTGGACGACTCCGACTCAGATTGGTATTGCAGCCGAAGCCCTCGAAAATTCCTTGAATTTGCCGACAGCTTTCAATATGGACGTGAAAATTCGTGGCAAGACTCAGAGCGTTGGTAGCTGGATGCAAAGTGACGACCTGAAAGAAAAAACGGATACGGTTGTACAGCGCCACAGGCAATTCGGCACGGATGAGCCTTCTTCGTCCGTCGTGCTCGATGACTTTCTGAGATTGCACTATGGCTCCCGTCTCCTGACCACGCCCGATCCTGAAAAGGAGCAATTCTACTCTCAACTCAAAACAATCCTCCTCTCCGGCGTCGCCGCTTCTGCGGCTGCCCCCGGTGCCGCACCGGCATCGGCGCCGGCAGCTCCGGGGAGACCCGCCTCAGCTCCGAGCGGGCAGCCGGGATTGCTCAAGAGAGCTGCGAAGGGTGTGGGATCGTACTTGAGTGATTTCATATTCGGTGCCAAGTAATCCATGGATTTTCTCCCTCCATTCCGTCCGGCTGAGAACACATACTCCGCTTCCGAGCGGCGTCTGTGCGCGCGGGGTCTCGACGGACCGCCGGAGTTTGCGGTCCCGCTCGACCACGAGACGCAGGGGCGCGAGCAGGTGCTCGGGAAGGGGTCGGCGTTCCTCAAGGAGTCGCTCAGTACCCTCGAAAGGAAGATGGATAACGAGACTTTTTGGCACGCGATTACGTTGGAGCTTGATCAGGCATATGGCGAGGGTGTGTTTAAGGAAGGGAGAGGTGCTTACTTCGTCTACGCGTGCCGACATCTCGACGATGACAAGGCGTGGTTTGAGCAGTTCAATGCTCTGACGGGTGCCCCAGCCGTTCCGGTATCCAATCCGGTGATTGCGGAGCTGTGGAAGGTGATGGATCCTGCCGAGAAGAGTGCGCTCCTCGAAACGTTGGTCCGTGAGCGTTTGAGTGCCGGTCTGCAGCTCGAAGGCGGACCGAGTCCGGATTACGTCAATCCGAAGATTCAGCCAGCGTACGAAGAGGTGAAGAAGGCGGTGAGTGAAAACAGGGTTCCCGGCCCGGAGGAAGCGAGATTGCTCGTGGACTTACTCCGTGTGCAAGGCGGTGGTCCGCATCCTGCTGGCAGAGGGCCTCTCACGCCCAAAGGAAAAGAATTTCTTCTCACAGGCTTGCGTGATCGCTACATCATGACATCGCCGTCGGGCGCGGACGAGCTCACGATGGCTGCGTACATGGATTTCGCGGATGCTGTGGACTATAACGAAGCCTTGCAAGTTTTGGTGAAGGGCATGACACAGGTGAACGACACGTCCATCCAGAGGCTGATCGCTCAGCTGCCGGAGGGTATGGTGAAGGGGGCTTTTGTGCATGGGATCTTCGATCAGAAGCATCTGCAAGCGTTGCTCAAGTATCGCGAGCAGAAGCTCCTGAGAGATCGCACCGTGGGGGCGGCGAAGGAGAAGTGGACGGATCTGCGCCGCAGCGTGGAGAGTAAGTCTCCCGAGGCTGCGGTTGAGGGGAGATACAAGTCCGAGGTCCTTCTGGAGCAATTCTCCAAACTCAATGGATGGCAGAAGCTCATGATAGGTTCACTCGCTGCGGGGATGGGATACATGTTGATCAGGATGATTTTCCGAGCACCCAAGGAGGGCAAAGGGTACATACGAGACGGTGGTCTTGGTAGAGCCGCCGCACTCGCTTTGCTCGGTGCGGGTGTGTACTTCATCGGCGGTGACAAACTCGTTCATGGGGCGAGCAGCAATCTCGCCAAGGAAAAGCGCAAGGAGCTGGACCGGTCGGTGGATCTCAAGGGAGGCGGGCGTGATGAGTACATGCACTTCATGAATCACCTCGAGACGTACCTCTCCGAGCACGGCGAGGATGTCCGCGCGCATGAGATCGCCGCCTCGGCGGCCGTCGCCGACATGCCGATGGGCCTGCTTGCGCAGAACTTCACGCCGGAAGAGAAAGGCCGTGCGGGGACGCTCAAGCTTCAGGGGCCGCTCCTTGCGGAGATGGAGCGCAAGCTCGGCGGCAAGCTCAAGCCCGGCATGCGCCTCCAGATCGACGGCAGGAAGTGGGGCCGCCCGCTCGCGCACGCTTTCTATCTCTATGGCGTGTACAAGTCGAGGAATGCCGAGGGCAATCAAGAACTGCACATCGGCAAGGTCCTTCCCGAGCTGCGCCGCCGCCCCTCCGATTGGCGAGGTGCGGATTTCCTCGATCAGGCGAATAACTACGATCGCATCGTCAACCCGGAGGTACGCACCATCTATGAGAACATCATGGAGAACGGCCGCAGCGAGGCTTTTACGGAGGAGATGACGCTCGCAAAATTCATCATCAGCCTCACGACGCACGTCCCTCTGGCGAAGCGTATAGCACCTCCGGCTCCTGCCCCTATCGTTGCTCCGGCCCCCTCACCTACCCCTAGTCCTGGTCCGGAACCCGCTCCCGATGGTCGAGCAGATCGTCCCGCTGCACCTGCACCTGCTCCTGGTCCGGAACCCGCTCCCGATGGTCGAGC